>ENA-OSEO01000135-OSEO01000135.1-sediment-metagenome-genome-assembly--contig:-NODE-135-length-195659-cov-11.113712_pt1 | contig 195659 bp, 153 predicted proteins | sample MGYA00237883_ERZ534232 | MGnify/ENA metagenome assembly ERZ534232
CGCTCATCAAAATGCTTCAAATTCCGCTTGGTGTTGTACCCCACCAGAATTTTTCCGGAGCAGGTGAGGAAATTAACTAGATAGCCATTTTACATATTAGTAGTTTCAAAATGGCAAGATTATACTATACGAAGCGTCTTTGTCTAAGCTAATGAGATGCCCATCACAACGGATGGCGGGTGTTGAGCGCGGCGTCCGAGGCTATTCATCCTGCATGATTCGGATAGCCGCTGGTCGAGCACTGAAAGCAGTAAAATATTTGATATTTCAGTGCTGTTATCCGTAATTGCTTGCCATGTTCATTGAGGGTAAATTCAACCTGGTCTCCCGCAGAAAATGTTCCGGCACAATTTCATTGCAGACCTCAAGCTGTATTGGGTAGAGCAGTCAGTCATCGACGCGCAATTTATCGATATGATCGTATATGTCGGCTATATTGCATGGCAACATGAGGCCATGACGGATGCCGAAAGGATGGTCGATGGATTCCAAACCGATCAAAGAGGTCAGAATTTAGACTGTATCGAAGTCGTTGGAATGTCGCCGGAATGCCATGCTGGAAGAACTCAACGCCAAGACCATTTCCATTACTGCTCAAAACAAACTAATAAAGGAACGGGCTGACATCACCAGCGATGCGGAAAGGATCAAATCTGAAATCATGGCCGAAACGGAAGCTTTGGCGGAAAAACTACGCGTTATTAACTCCTTTTCCAAGAATGCCACCAATTTTGAGCTAATTCGGATTTTGCCCGACTTGTATAAAAATTTGAATTTGGGAAATGTGACCCTGTTTGAAACTTCCGGCAATGGCGACAAGGCCAACGGGTTCAATTTCATGAGCAACATTGTGGGCTCGGCATACTCCATCATGGAAAAATTTCACGACATGGACAACAGCGGAAAGCATGGGCATCAAAAAGTCGAAGAGCTTATAAAGCTGAAAGAGATGGCCTGAAAAGATTCTATACGGGTATTGGGCAATATTAAAGCGTGAACAAGGAGCCGCAATGATCGCCACTTCAAGGCGTTCGTTTCGATGAGGCAGGTTCGGTATGCCAAAATCCAAATACAAATCACTACGGAAAGGGGAAAAAAATGAGCAACAGCTTCGTCATGTCAAACTATGAAAAGCATCCAGCCTACAAGGGAGTCTATTTAAAACACTTCTTCAATAGCGAAATAGACGATCGCCTCAATAATCTTGAGGTTAAGATCGAGCCGGGCTTCGAGATTTCTTCACACATTCATGAAAAAGCCAATGAGTTCTTTTATGTGGTCAAGGGCAGTGGCATGTTTTTCGTAAACGGCGAATGGGAGCATGTTCACCAGGGCGAGGCCCTACTGGCACCCAAGAATGTGGAACACGGGTTTAAAAACACAGCCAATGAGCCCCTGGTGCTGTTCTCAACTTTCAGCCCACCCATTAGATAATCGATAGCTCCGTAGCCATTTTAGGTGAGGGTTTTCAGAATAGAAGGGCGGCCATACCGGACTCCGGTAGCGCCGGAGGCAGTGCGGCCGCTCGCCAAAATCCTCATGGTCATTTGGATCGAGAAGTGAAATTCTTTTTGCAAAGAAAAATAGAATGCAATATGTGTGGAGCACTCTATTTTAAGTCCCCTGCGCCATGGAGGAGACGACATGACCACCATACATGTTTTAGTAGACAATCGGGATGGCGAACACCTGCAGGGAGAACACGGCCTATCCCTTCTCATTGAAAGCGATATTAAAATACTATTCGATACCGGCGCATCCGATCTCTTTAAGCGTAACGCAGCAATCATGGGATTGACGCTGTCGGATGTGTCGTTTTTAGTGCTGAGCCATGGCCACTGGGACCATGGTAATGGGATGAAGCACTTGCAGAGTTTGAACGTCATCGCCCACCCTGCGTGTTTTACGAAACGGTACAACAAGAAAGATGGCAAATATTGTGGTCTTGATTCCGACCAGGCGGTCATTGAACAAGTGCACGCCTTGACTCTAACGGATGATCCCCTCTGGCTTACGCCTCAGACGGTCTTTTTGGGACAAATCCCCAGGAGAGCATCCTTCGAATCCAAGGCAAGCTCATTTTTAGACGAGAAGCGCCAAATTGATATTATCCCGGACGATTCTGCAATTGCGATCCGCACGGAACAAGGGACAACTATTGTCACCGGATGCTCACACAGCGGTATCGGCAATATTGCCGCGCATGCCTTGAACGTCACCGGATCCGATAAGATCCACACCATTATAGGCGGATTTCATCTGGGCAATCACGACGAAAAGACCGATCTAACCATAAGGATGCTACAGCAATTAGGTGTTGATACCGTCTATCCAATGCATTGCACCGCTCCAGACGCCGTGGAGGCCCTTGGCCGGAAATTTCGCATTCATCAACCCAAGACCGGGGATATCTTGCAGATTTAGGCCGGGTCCACTTATTTCCACGGCAATATCCGGTATAGTATAGATAAGGAAGCATGCCTTTCGGGCACCCAATGCAACAATGTACAATACAATGGCCTCGGACTCGTATTGCAAGAACCTCATATTATCGGCATTGGGGAGGACGGTAATCATCGCCCATGCAGGATGCTTCCCAGGTGTTTTAGGATCAACTTGAATCATATGGAATGACCTGCAGTATGAGCTGAAAAGGGCACTGTTTGGACAATGCGGTCGCGGACAGCTTCTTTCACGCCCAAAAACAGAGTGGATGACGGATGCGCCGTACACCACGCGTGAACAAGCAAGGCGCGACGTAGTTGCGCAATCTGAGATGTTTTACAACTGCAAACGTCTTCACTCTTTTATCGACTACAGCAATCCAAATGAGTTCGAGAAGGTGATCGAGATATCAAAAGCGGCTTAACGGAGTGAACCTTTTTAGTTGACCATATCAACCCTAAGGATTTCTCATGGCGCAGCAAATCGACCCTCATAAGGAAGAAGTGATCAACTTTATTGATCTGCCGCTGACCATACAGGCAAAAATTGTTTGTGGCCGGAATGTCATATCCACTTTTCCCAGGCATATCCATGACTCCTATTGTATCGGGATTGTTGACCATGGCGCGAGAGTGATTGAAAGAAAGAGCCAGGCACAAACCATAGGCCAGAATGAGTTGTTCGTTTTGAATCCGGGCGTCCCTCACATCTGTAGAACAGATGCCTTGCGGGGGCATGACTATCGCATCGTAAATATCAACTCGCAGGAGATGACGAAAGCAGCCGACCAAATATGGCCCGGCAATGATCGTCTGCCACTTTTTGCGTGCACCAAACTCGGTGACCCAGGCATTCGAAAAAAAGTTGAACTGTTCTTTTGGGCCGTCGATTGCGGCGAGCAGGCGGACAAAGAGGATTCGCTGCTGATGCTGCTAACGGAGATGATTCTGCGCTTCTCACATCGCCCCCCACCGGTCTATGCAGTGAAGGGGGGGCACAAGGTCGTGAAAAATATCCAGGACTATATCAATACCAATTACCCCGAAAAGATAACCCTTGGGCAACTGTCGGCCTTTGCGAAGTTGAGCCCGTTTTACCTTCAAAAATTGTTTTTGAAAGAGATGGGAATTACTCCCAATGAGTATCTCATCAAAGTGCGATTGCAGCATGCGATTCAATCCCTGGTTCAAGGGGCTAATATCCTTAATGTATCATTGTCAACCGGATTTTCCGATCAAAGCCATTTTACGAAATTCTTCAAGCGCATGATGGGGGTGACACCCGGCAAGTACTTGAAGGCCCATCGGATCGCCATCCGATAGGGCCTTATCGCTTCACCATTTCAGGGTTGGATACGAGTGCATTTCGTCTACTTGTCTGTACCCCAGGAGGAGGCCGCCAGATCATGAATTTTATTAATCCTGAACAACTTTCTATAATTAGCGAGATAGCCGGCATATTGACCGATAGAAAAGAGACAGTGTCCGTGGCCGAGAGCACCAGTGGGGGGATCGTTTCCTCCTGCCTGCTTTCTTACCCGAATGCGTCTTCTTACTTTGTGGGCGGGGCCGTGCTTTATAGTTATCCCATTCGCACGAGTCTGTTGACATTTGACAAGGCCGAGCATGAGGCAATGGGGGGATGCCCGACCGAAATCATCAAGCGGCTTACCGGCGCGCTGCAAGAGAAGACTGCCACGACATGGGGGATCGGTGAGGGTGGGGCAGCTGGGCCAACCCCCAGCCATAACGGACATCCTCCGGGATTCACCGCTTTTGCAGTCATGGGTCCGTTGGAGTGCGTTGCGACAATGGAGACAGGCAGCAATGATCGCATCGCCAACATGGCGACTTTCGCCACGGGACTGCTCAAGCTGTTCCTGATGACCCTTCGGAAACATCACCGCATCAAAATCTGGTCATGAACCTGGTGAAATGGGTACAGAGCCATCTTTCTTATTTCTTTTTACTCCTCCATAGTAGGTCACTTTGGAACAAATCGGCAGAGCTGTTAGCGCTTAAAGAGCATAATAGGCCATATGAAATTGCTGTTTGCCCATCGATTTAGAGTCAACTTTGTCGCTCTGAGGCGAAATGGCATATTGCCCTATTTACTCCCGGACCGGGCCGCGAGAGCTTCCATAAAGGCGCCGATCTGGGCCTTCCACTGGGCTTCGGAGTAATCCCTTAAATCCACCATGTCCGAGACCAGTTGCATCATGGGCAGATCGCAATGCTTGCCGAGCTCGCTCTTGATGTGGGTCTGACCGATGGTCGTGGCGCGACATGAGCGGCAGGCGTGGAACACCACGCCGTCGATGGCGTAGTCCTGGATCAGGCCCAGCAGTTTTTCCACGGTGGGGTTGCCGCTGCGCGCCCGGGCCTTTTCGTGATAGCGCGTGGCGCGCAGGAACGCACGCCAGGCCAGATAATCCACCGGGTCCTGGACATGGGCCGGCACCTCCACCGGATCGAACCCGCGGTAGACATTTTCAATGGCAAACACCGCGCCGAAGCTTTCGAAGTAGTTGAAGATCCACAGCGTGTGCCAGGGCGGCAGCCCGCCGCCGTAGAGAATACGGTATTTTTCGTCGGCGATGACGCCGATCCGATGATCGGCCTTGTGCTTTACTTCGTCATACAGCTTCTGGTAGAAATCCACGGCGGTCTGGGTGCCGGTATAGTAGTGGCCGGCCACCATGATGCTGAAATGATCCTGGGAGGGCATGGGGCTGGGTACGGCCACGCGCAGCCGGTCGATGTCGTGCCACAACTGCCAGGCCTGGTCGCCCAGGCGGATGGCTTGCCACAGCCGTTCCTTGTCCATTTTGCGGCTGGTCTGCCTTTCCAGAAATTCGATCAAGCCCTGGAACTGGGCGCGCTGATAGCGGATGTAGTGATCGCGCACCTGATTCAAATCGGCCTGGGGCGGCGGCGCGACCACGTCGATGCTGAAGGTGGGCACCTCCAGATAGCGGCTGGCGGCCTGGTACCATTTAAAGCGCGGGTCGCATACCGCGGAGCTGCCCAGCATCATGTCGGGCAGGGGCATGCCGCCGTCCGGGCTGTTGTCCGGAATGCGGCCCAGCTCCTTGCGCAGGCTGTCGAACCCCAGGCCGATGCGCGCATAACTGCACAGCACCTGGGAGTACCCGTCGGCCTCGGCTTTGAGCAGAAAGCGGTCCATGTCGCGCTTGGCCGCGCACAGCCCCGCGTAGTTTTCGGTGGGCAACGGGACGATATCCATGGCCCGCAGAATCTCGTCGTAGTGGGAGGCCACCATCATATAGGCCACCTTGCGGCCGTTGGCTTTGGCCTCGTGGGCGCTCTGGTAGATATTCTTGACCAGCGGCCGCACCTCGCGTGCCGTGTTCGTACCTTTGACCGCCGTGGTTTTGACCTGTTGGGTGGCGTCCATATGCATTTCCTTTTCTACGCGATCATCTCCAAAAAGGCCTGAATCCTTGTCCGGAGCTGCCCGATGGTGGCTGTGGAGTAGTCATCTTCGATCATCAACACCGGCAGTTTGTGCGCCAGCAGATACTCCCGCAGATCCGGCCCCTCCAGCTCGCAGGTGTCGCAATAGCGGACGATATAGAAGATGGCGCCCTGGGCCTTCCAATCGGCGGCAAACTGCCGGATATAGCCGAAACGGTTTTCCAGATCCTCGCTCCGGGCGCCGACCTGGGGGGTCAGGCTGCGCGGGCAGTGCGTGCCCAGGTATTTTTGGACGAGCCCGTCCAGGGGATCATCGGTTTCGGGCACCGTTTCCCAGAAAAAACGCGAGCCGGTGCACAGATCGTCCATGACCACATGGGCGCCGCACGCTTCCACCAGTTGGATAAAGGCCACATCGTCGATTTCGTTGCCCCACAAAAAGATGCGCGGCAACCCGTCGGGTCGGGCGGCGGGCCGCTGTTGGACCTCGTCGATGAAGGCCTGCACCAGGTCGATGTGTTCGGCCGCGGGAATACCCATGCCGGCCACCAGGACCTTGGTGATCTCCGTGCCGCTGACCCGCGGCGGGTCTTGCTTGCGCAGTTCGTAAAGTTCCCGCAGCAGCGTCCGGCGGCGGTTGTACAAGCGGATGGATTCCCGCAGGGATTCGGTTTCCATTTTCCGTCCGGAAAACGCCTCCAGGCAGGTCACGAAATAGCGCAACTCGTTTTTATAGAATTCGGCCGACGACGGCCCCAGCATGTGCGGCACATTGATGAAATGATTGAAGGGCGACGGCGTGTTGCTGCGCCAGATGTGATACATGCGCTCGATGGTGTCGCAACTGTGCGGCGCCACGAACCCGTCCAGGAATTCATATTGGCCCTTGAGCGCCATATTGAAGCAGCTCCGGGCAAACGGGCAGGCCATGGGTTCGAGCAGGGCATCGGCTTCGTCAATGGGCTCGCTTTGACTGCCCTGAATGCGAAAGGGCACCAGGCCCAGCGCGGCGATGATCTCGTCCGGCACAAAGCAGCAGAAATACCCGATGATCTTTTCGCCGGCCCGCCGCAGCTCCCGGGCCCGGGCGCCCCGGTGGGTATAAATTGCTTCGATCGATTGCATACTAGACATTCGGCCATCCTCTTTTTGCTTTTAAAAGGCGAACAGCGGTGACAGTCCACCGAAAATTGCTGCGGCCTATCACACAAAGAAGCGGCCGGACTCGATTATGGGCGGATCTTCGTGCTCCAAGGCATAAACGACATCCTTGTTCAGATCCGCCTTCATGGCGGCCACCGTCGAACGCTTCTTGTTCAGCGTTTTGGCAAAGCCCAGCGTCTCTTGCATGAGTGTCTCCATGGGGCAGGCCTTGGTGATGATCTGATGCGCCTGGCACTCCATGGCCGTCATCCGCTTGCCGGTCAGCACCATCTCTTCGAGGATGTGGCGGGGAGTGGCTTTTTTCATAGCGGCGAGCATGCCGGGCAGAAAAGGAATGCCCAGATCGACCTCGGGGTAGCACAGATAGCCCCGATCGGAGCGCATAAAGCGAAAATCGAAATAGCACGACCAGATGGCGCCGCCGGCAAAGGCGTGACCGGTAATGGCCACAATCGTGGGCATCGGGAAAAGCAATACCCGCTTGAACATGCCCATCATCGCCTCGATAAAGCCCTTGGCGGCGACCTTGTCATTCTTCTTAAACACCGGCAGCAGCCAGTCCAGATCGATGCCGTTGCTGAAGATTTTGTCATGGGCCGAGTTGACCACCAGCACATTGGCCTCGGTCTCGTTTTCGACGCGGTCCAGGGCCGTCATCACCTGGGACAGAAACGTTGGGTTAAAACGATTTTCGCCTTCATTGAGCGTGACAACGGCCACTTGGTCGTCCATTTTGATTTCAATCGGCATGCGCTTCTCGCTTTCCTGGGGTTAACGCCTCATATGGATTTGGATCATCGTTCGGAAAAATGCATAGCTTGTTTCGGAGAAAAATTAAAGGGCCTTGCCGAGAAGGGGTGAGGTTATAAGCGAAGTTGCCTGTGTCGGGGCGTAAAAATGAAAAGGGCGCCACGAGGAGATCTCCTCCCGGCGCCCCTGAGTTCGGTCTCTGGGATTATTCGAAAATCTTTTCCGCGGTAGAGAGAATATCGTAGGGGATATTCACCTTGTACTTCTGGGCGGTCTTGGCGTTGATCACCAGCTTGCCTTTTTTGCTTTGCTTGTACACCTGAGCGGGTTCCGCGCCGTTGAGGATCTCCATCGCGGTTTCGGCGGTCATGGCCCCCATCGCCGACTCAGAGGTCACGATGGCGAGCAGCGCGCCGGCTTCCACATCCGATTCCGTCGCAGCGAATACTGGTTTTTTCGCATTTTCCACGGTCCAGCCGACCAATTCCTGCCGGGTCATCTCCTTGCCGTCCTTGACGATGCGGCTCGTGTCGGCCAGGTAGATCATGTCATACGGGAAGGTATTAACCGCTTGTTGCCACTCCTCGAAAGTTTCGCACAGGATTGTGTCTTTGCAAAGAACCCCAATCTCCTTTTCAATGAAAGCGGCCCGGCCGGCAAGGGTAGTCTTGACGCCCTGCATGGGGCCGCTGTTTTTACTGATCAAACCCACGGTCTTAGCTCCAAACAACTTGTTGCCCAGGCGCCAGATGTCGGCGGCATACGAGGCACGGATAATGCCGGTGACATTGTCCATGGGCATGCCCAAGGCACTCGGGGAGCCGAAAACATAGCCAAAAACGATGGGAATATCCTCGATGCGCGCAGCGACGAACTTCAGCGCATCGTCATCCAGGGTGATGATTACATCCGGTTTTTCGGCCCTCGCGTTGGCGATGGCCACATCGCCGGCTTTGGTCTTGTCCTCGTCGGTGGTCATGTAGGTCATTTCCGCCCATTGATAAACGGGTTTGATCCCAGAGACCTTGAAGACCTCATCGATCCCCTTATAGATCAAATGATAGCCGGTTGCCTCGTAGCGCTCCTTGGCCACGCCCGAAACGATCACGACCTTTTTGCCGCTCAGGTCGGCGGCAAAGGCGCCGTTGCCGGCCAGCGCCATTGTGAGTAGACAGGTCATCAAACATGCCATTCTAAAAATCTTCATGCGTTGTCTCCCTTGTTTGAGCAATAATGGATTATAATTCCTGGCGGATCGATGGACGAGAAATCGACCGCAACACACTCTATGATTGTTCTCTCACTTTACATTATCGACAAACGAAATAGAGACTTTAGAAAAATAAAAAAATACCGCTCGCTCCGGGCGAAAAGGCCGGATCGAGCGGTGGGCAAACCCCATTAGGTTGCAAAGAAAGGTTTCGGTTGCGCCTATTCGTAAATCTTTTCCGCGGTGGACAAAATATCGTAGGGGATCTCCACCTTGTACTTCTGGGCGGTTTTTGCGTTGATCAACAGCTTACCCTTCTTGCTCTGCTTATACACCTGGCTGGGAGTCGCACCATTGAGGATCTCCAGGGAGGTCTCAGCGGTCAAGGCACCCATGGCCTTCTCGGAAGTCACGATGGAAAGCAGTCCGCCGGCCTCCACATCCGAATCCGCCGCCGCGATGACGGGGACCTTGGCGTTTTCCACTGTCCAACGAACCAGTTCCTGGCGGGGCAACTCCTTGCCGTCTTTGACGATTCTGCTTGTGTCGGCCAGATACAAGAAGTCATATGGGAAGGTGGTTACCGCTTTTTCCCATTCCTCGAAGGTTTCGCAAAGAATCATGTCCTTAAACAAAACCCCCGACTCTTTTTCCAGAAAAGGCGCACGGCCCTGGAGGACTTTTTTGATGCCTTCCATGGAGGTGCTGCCTTTGCTGATCATACCCACGGTCTTGACCCCAAACAGCTTATTGGTCATGCGCCAGATATCGGCGGCATAAGAGGTTCGGACAATGCCGGTGACATTGTCCTTGGGCATGCCCAGGGCATTTGGTGCCCCCCAGATGTAGGCAAACACAATGGGGATGTCATCGATTTTGGCGCCCGCGAACTTCAAGGCATCATCCCCCAGTATGATGATCAGGTCGGGTTTCTCTGCCCTCGCCTTGGCGATGGCGGCATCACCCGCCTTGGCCTTTTCCTCGTCCGTGGGCAGGTAAGTCATTTCCGCCCATTGGTAAACAGGGGTAATTCCCGCCAGTTTGAAAGCTTCGTTGAGGCCGTCCATGACCAAGATGTAGCCTGTCTCAGCGGCCTTGGATGCATGCACGCTGGCTACCACCACGACTTTTTTACCGGTCAGATCGGCGGCAAAGGCGCCGTTGCCGACCAGGGTCATCGCCATTGCACACACCACTACCAAACATACCAATCTGAAAAACTTCATACGCGCTCCCCTTTTGAATTAAGCTGGTAAAAGTCTTTATCCGCACGACGGATGGGCCAAACCCGGACATAATCAACTCCCGTCAAAGAATGCAGCCTTCGCATCTCTCATTTATTATATCGACGGCTGAAGGGGGTAACTTTAGAGGTTTACGCGATGGGCTGCGCGACAAAAAGAACCACCCGAACCGGGTGCAAGCACCGGAATCGGGTGGCATGTTCTGTTGCGCGTTGAGACGGAAAAAATTACTTCTTCTTGGTGTAGTCGTACCAGCCCTTGCCGGTCTTCTCGCCGTATTCGCCCTTGACGTACTTTTCCACCAGGCTGGGGGGAGGCAACTGGGTGCGATCACCGGTGGCGCGGAAGGCTTCCACCATGGCGATGTAGCTCAGGTCGATGCCGGTCAGGTCGTTGAGGCGGAACGGGCCCATGGGGTGGCCGGCGCCATAGACGCACGCCTTGTCGATATCTTCCACGGAGGCCACACCCATCTCGAGGATCCAATGGGCTTCGCGGCCAATGGCCCTGAAAATGCGGTTGAGCAGGAAGCCGTCGACCTCTTTTTTCAGGTGCACGGGCACCTTCTCGATCTTCTTGCACAGATCCATGGAGATCTGGATGGTTTCATCGGAGGTGTGCGGGCCTTGGACCACTTCCACCAGCTTCATCACCAGGGCCGGGTTGAAGAAGTGCAGGTTGACCACCTTGTCGGGGCGCTTGGTGGCATCGGCGATCCGGGAGCTGACGATGAACGAGCTGTTGGTGGCCAGAATGGTGTGCGGCGGGCACCATTGGTCCAGACTGGCGAACACTTTGCGCTTGAGGTCCAGGATCTCCAGGATGGCTTCGATGACATAGTCGGCGTCCTTGCAGGCTTCCTGCAGGTTGGACGAGAAGCTGATGTTGGCGCGGATCTGCTTGGCCTGGTCGGCGGTCATTTTGCCCTTTTCGACGCGGCCGGGCAGGTATTTGTCCACAAAGGCTTCGGCTTTTTTCAGGACCTCTTCCTTGACATCCGTGCAGACCACTTTGAAACCAAAGATGGCGCATTGCAGGGAAATTTGGTGCCCCATGTTGCCGGCGCCGACGACGACGATCTTTTTGACATCCTCGATCTTCATTTTGAATCTCCTTCTTGAGTATATTGATGGGAAAGGGCTGAGGGCCAGCCCTGCAAATGGCCTGGCAAGGCCGAAATCCAGACATTCGCGGCCTGTCGTTGATCCCCGAACCGAACGATTGCTCGGTTTCATAACACCGTGGCGTGCCCAGGTCAAGGCGATCATTTGGGCTTAACTTTATAAATAACAAGGCAATAATATAGGAAGCGCTTAACAATAGCAGCAAGTGTTAAGCGGCTTTCTTCGAGCAGCGAATTTTGAGATGAATGGGAAAAGCATATGATTTTTCAAGGAGACCTGAGCAAATACCATCCCGCCGATGCGCTCATGTTCCTGTCCCAGCTAAGTTTAAACGGCGTGCTGTCCGTCTCGGGCGCCAACCGGCTTCTGACCCTCGACTTCAAAGAGGGCTTTCTGCTGGATGCCCACTCGGCCGGGGGCGACGAAAAAATGCTGCGCGTCTTGCGCTTTCGCAAACACATCGACGCGGCCCAGGAGCAGCGCATTCGCCAGATCCGTTCGGAGACCGGCATGCGGGTGCGCCAGATCCTGGCCGAGTTGCAATTTTTCCCCTTGACGGCCATCCGGAAGATTCTGGAGATTGGCATCCAGGAGGTGCTCCTGGAGCTGTTCCTGATGGAAAGCGGGACCTTTAACTTCACCGATGCGGTGGTGGATGACGACGGCGCCGACATCAAACTCGCGGCCGGCTCCATTTCGATCTCGGTGCTCTCCCAGGCCGACGAGATGCGCAATTTCGAAAAGGCCATCATCAGCTCAGAACGCGCCGTGGGCCTGAACCGGCCGGCGCCCGCCGTCGAGGGCGCGAGCTGGGAAGAGCGCGTCCTGGCCCATTTGACTGCCCAGCCCATTGCCATACGCCAATTGATCGCCACGGCACCGTTCGAGAGCCACCGCACGATGCGGCTCATCGAGGCCCAACTGGCCTCCGAGACCCTGCACCTGTACCCCTTGCCGGAGGCCGTCCCGGTGGCGACGGCCGCCGCCGCGCCGGCCATCGACCCGCTCTTCGTGGCCTACAAGCAGGCGCTCAAGAGCGTGCTCTCCACCGCGGAGGTGCTTAAAAAGCTCGAAGCCGTCATCGCCTTTAGCAAAAACTTCTATGACGGCATCTTGATTTTGAGCGTCAGGGAGTCCCACATCGTTCACTGCAAGGCCATCGCCATCGAAGCCAACCGCACCGTGCGCCAGAAAAACTTCAAAGGAGTCCTGGGCACCATCGAGCAGGACCCTGTTTTTCAAGCCGTGCAGCGCTCGGGGATCGGTTTTTTCGGCCAAATCTTCCCTTCCCCGCTCATCGGCCAGTGGACTGCCTTGCCGCCCAAGGGCGAGTGCGGGCTGTTCCCCATCCTCAGCACGCCGCAATTGGCACTGTTTTGCTTCGTCTACACCCAAAACGCCTACGCGGGCCTGACGCCCCATCACTATCTGGAGCTGCTGGCGTGGATGCTCAGCCCCGGCAACAAATCGGCGCTGGCCAAAGCGGCGGACCAGGGCCATACGACCCCGGCCGGTGCGGCGCGCTCCCCGGGCGCCGACCCTATGATCGACGGCGAAAGCACGCCGCGCAACCTGTTCCGCATGGTCGAGCGCATCGACGATCTGCCGCCCTTCCCGGCCCTGGCGGCCCGCACCCTGAAAACCCTGGCCAAGCCCGATGCCTCCATGGAAGAGGTGGAGAAGACCATCTCCCAAGACCAGGCCCTGGTGGCCAAGATCATCAAGGTGAGCAATTCGGTGTTGTACGGCGGCTACCAGAAGATCGCCTCGCTGCGCCAGGCCCTGACCCGGCTGGGCGTGAAAACCACCAAGAGTTTGATCCTGGCCGCTTCCACCCGCAGCTATTTCTTCAAGAACCGCAATGTCATGAACACCTATGGGCAGTTCCTCTGGCAGCATGCCGTCGAGACCGGCATGGCCTGCCGGCGCATCGCCGAGGGCCTGGGCCATGAAGACCCCGAGCAGGCCTTCATCGCCGGCATCATGCACGATATCGGTAAACTGGTCATCCTGATGCTCGATGACGAGAAGTACAAAGAGATCCAGCGCTTGAAAACCATCGACAAACTCAGCACGGTGGTGGCCGAAAAGGAACTGCTCGGCACGGACCACGGCACTCTGGGCCGGCTGTTGATGGAAAAATGGCGCATGCCCGAAGCGACGCAATTTGGCGCCCAATATCATCACAATCCTGCCCAGGCGCCCCAATATGGCCCCTTGGCCAATCTGGTGGCCTATGGCGACTACCTCAGCCACAAGCTGAGCAACCATCCCCTCTCCGATCATCTCGAAGACGAAATCCTGGCCGGCGCCTTGAAGCGTGCCTTGGGCCTGACCGAACCGGTCCATACGGAGCTGATCGCCAAGGTCCAGGCCGATTTCCAGAGCAGCGATATTTTAGGCGAAGGCTGAAAAAGCAACGCCCCTCCTCACCTGAGTGAAGAGGGGCGCGCAAGACCCAGCGCTGTCTTGGGACAGGCCGTTAGTCGACGGGGGTGCCGATGGGCAGAATGCCGGCGGCGATCTTGGCCCGCATTTCGTATTTCTTCAACGGCGCTTCGTGCAGAATCATCATCTTCTGGGCGGCCATGGAACCTTCGGCGTGCACGGTGGTCACCTCGTGGAAGGCCGACTCATGGGAAGCCACGTGGCGCATGGTTTCATGGATCATGCGCATACGCTCTTCGGTGCTGTAATCGGCCGAACCGCCCAGGTAGTGCTCCAGGTAATCGTGGATCTCGGGGTTGTCCCAGTCTTTCTTGTCCGGCGAAGTGGCCAGGATGCCGCCGCCGATGTCCTGGATCAGCTTGACGAACTCGTGGTACTTGCTGGCGAAGTGCAGCTTGGCCATGTTGGCGATGAGCGGGTTGGGCACGGCGATGTCGCCGAACATGACCGGCTTCATGGCCGCTGCATCGGCCAGGGCGCGCAACGTCTCCACATAGGCGGCGATGTCGGCCAGCTTTTCACGGATGTGGCTCACCTTGAACAGGCCGTTGTACTTGGCCATGGCCACGGCGCAGCCGGCCATGACCTCCACGTTGGGCACCTTGTAGCTGATGGCCGTGAAGCGGTGGAAGGTGGCGAAGGTGTAAGCGATATTCATGGAGTGCTGCCACTCGCCGCACATGAAGACACGGTCCCAGGGCACGAAGACATTGTCGAAGACGATCATGGCCTCGGTCAGTTCGCGCACCGGTCGGTCGGCGTGGAACTCCTTTTCCGACCAGGGGCCGCGGCCGTTGCGGCAGATGAAGGTGATGCCCTTGGTGTTGGCCGGGATGGCGAAGCTGACGGCGTACTCGGCTTCGTTCTCGCGCATCTGGCGGGTGGGCACCACCATGATTTCGTTGGCCGCCGGCGCGCTGGTGATGTGGATCTTGGCGCCTTTGACGTAAATACCCTCCTTGTTCTTGTCCACCACGTGCAGGTAGTAATCGGGATGCTTCTGGTGGGCCGGCTCCTTGCCGCGGTCGCCCTTGACGCAGGTGATGGCGCCGCAGGTGTGCAGGTCGTTCTTGCGCAGGTGCTCGAGGAAATTCTTGGCGTTGTCCTCGTACTGCTTGTTGCCCATCTGCTTGGCCACGGCCATGGCCGCATTGAGGCAGTCGGTGCCGATATCCTTGCCGAAGGGCAGGCCGCCGGTCTGGCGCATCAGGGTTTGGATGGCCTTGGTGCGGTTGGCCAGATCTTCGGGGGTTCTGGGGGTTACATAAAAACGGTTGATGGGTTCACCCGTTTCCGGGTGTTTGGCGATGAGCAGATCCTTGGTCTTCTGGTCGCCCTTCTGGGCCAGTTCATATGCGGCGCCGATGGTCTCCACGGTCAGACCCAGAACGCGGTGTTTGGTGACATCCTCCACCTTTTCGCCGCTGATATAGACCCTGCGGCCATCGCGTAGACTTTGCCTGTACTCCTCAACGGTACGAATGCCCATGGTTTCCCCCTCTGGTTGGTATGGTTGGATGAATCGCCTGTAAACCTTCCGCCGTGGTTGCAGGGCGCGCTTTACAGGTTAGACGTGAACGTGCCGACTCAAAAAAAGTTCGATGCTAAAGCGTATGCTTGCCTTGCTTCTCACGATTCCCTTCTCGATGAATGCAGCGCTTATGTTGGAGGACAGAACAAACACTGAAGTTGGTTCATATTTATATGAATGATTGGTGGTCCGTCAAGATGGCGATAAAAGATTTATGAGCGAGTGTTCGATTTCTATTTAGGATGTTTTATGTATTATTTATATTACTTAAAGCGATACTTACGTGTCAGAATGGCACGCAAAATATTCACCGGCACGCAGCAGCAACACCAACTCCGCTTCGCTGGCAATGGGGGAGGGAAAACAAGTATAGGCCTTTCCCAAGGCCTGGATGCCGTGGGCATCCGATCCGCCGATGCCGGCCACGCCCATCTGCAGGGCCGCCGCCTGGGCCAATTGGTTCATCTCCGGCGGCAGGCTGCCGTTGAGGGTTTCGATGGCCACCAAGCCATCGAGCTGGAGCACCCGATCCCCCAGGGCACTGCCCACCATGCCGGGCTGGTAGGGGTGGGCCGGCACGCCCACGCCGCCCCGGCGCGCGACCCACTCCAGCACCGTCTGCATGGGCAAGCCCGGTGGGAAGTCGCCTTTGCCGGCGCGCACGCCGTAAATCAACAGATGGCCTTCGGCGGCGCGATACTCCAGGCCCCGAAAGATGGGAAAACGCTCCTGCTGCGCAATACGCACGAACGGCTGACTCAAGTCATACGAATGGTGCTCGGTGATGCATAGGCCGTCCAAGCCCACCCGGCGCGCCTGGGCCACCACTTCCGCGGGCCGGATGGCCGAATCGCCGCCCAGGACCGTGTGCACGTGCATATCGACCTTGAACATCTCTTCTCTCTTTGCGTACTCGTACTCGTACGCGTGCGATCAAAGCATCAACACTTCGTCGGAATCTTCTCTTTCTGCTTTTCCAGCCGGCGCATCTGACTGCGGGATATCGCCTCCTTGTTGCGGCGGCACTCTTCATCCGTCTCCAGCACCAGCGGCGGCACCGCCTTGGGCTTGTACGTCTCATCCAGACTCACGAAGGTCAGGTAGGCCGAGGCGATGTGGCGCACATCCCCGCTGAGCAAGTTTTCGGCCTCCACGCGCACGCCGATCTCCATGGACGACCGGCCCACATAATTGAGGCTGGCCTTGAAGGTCAACAGCTCGCCCACGAAGGCCGGGTGGTGAAAATCCAACCGGTCGATGGAGGCTGTGACCACATTGGCCCGAGCGTGGCGATAGGCCACGATGCCGGCTGTATTGTCGATATGCTTCATGATGACGCCGCCATGCACATTGCCCGCCGGGTTGGTGTCCGACGGCATCACCAGATGGGAAACCACCAGATGGGTTTCGCTGACCCTTCTCTCTTTCGACATTCACGCCTCCCCTTGATAGCACCCCCCGAAGTCGGGTTCGGTTCAAAATGGGTGTTAAGGTATGATCCCAGGTGGGTTTTGGCAAGCAAAAAGGCGGGAATGGGGCGAAGCGCTTCGGCTCACGCCGCGGACGATTGCCGGGCCGCGGGCAGCTCTTCCTTGACCGCGAGACCAAGGGTTTCCAGGGTGTAAGGTTTCTTGAGATAGCGCCGGACGCCCAGTTGCAGGGCCTTTTTGACGCGCTCGGTTTGCGAATAGCCGCTGGTGATAATCACCCGTTGGCGCGGGTTTTCCGACCAGATGCGCTCGTAGGTTTGCAGCCCGTCGATACCGGGTTCCATGATCATGTCCAGCACCACCATATCGACCCGGCTGTCGTGCAGGTATTGGATGGCCTCCTCTCCGGAAGCGGCCGTCACCACTTCGTATCCCAGCCGGGTGAGGATGGCCGTGGCGATCTCGCGTTGCTGGGCCAGATCGTCCACCACCAGGATTCTTTCGCCATGACCGCACAACTCTTCGACTCCGGGCGGCCGTTTGCGGGCCGATGGCGTTTGGTGGGTGATCGGGAAGTAAAGCGTGAAGGTGGTACCCTGGCCCGGACGGGTTTGCAGGTCGAGATAGCCCTTGTGGTCCTGGACCGTGGCCCAGACCACCGACAATCCCAGTCCCGTGCCGCTGCGGCCCATTTTCTTCTTGGAGAAAAAGGGCTCGAAGATCCGGATCTGATCTTCGGCGCAGATGCCCATGCCGCTGTCGGTCACCGAGAGCACGGTGTAATCGCCCGGCTGCACATGATCGTAGCCCTTGATGGGATGGTCCACATACCCGCTGCGGGTGGTGATGGTGATGGCGCCACCGTCGGGCATGGCCTCGGCCGCATTGGAGACCAGGTTCATGATGGTCTTGGACAGATGCACGGGCGAACCCATGATGTTCATCAATTGCCCATCCAAATCGGTGTGGATCTTGACCCGTGGATGAAACGATTTCATCTTCAGAAACTCGGGGCTATTGAAATAGGAAACGATCAGGTCGTTCAGGTGAACGGGCTCGGCTACCGTTACGCCGCGACGCGCCAGGGTCAGCAGATCCTGAACAATGGCGCTGGCTTTGAGCCCGGAAGCCTTGATGCTTTCCAGGGGCCGGCGCAAGGGGCTGTCGGCGGGCAGTTGCATCAGTACCAGGTCGGGATAACTCACAATACCGGAGAGAATGTTGTTCAGATCGTGGGCCACGCCGCCGGCCAGACTGCCGATGGTCTCCATCTTCTGCGCGCGCTGAATCCGGCGATCCAACTCCTGGCGCTGCTGCTCGCCGCGCTTGCGTTCGGAGATGTCGCGCAACAGGCCGCGACATCCGAGCAGGGTGCCGTCTGGGCCGGCAATCGGCGAGGCCGATAGATCGGCATAGAGCGGCGTGCCTTCCGCACGGCCAATCTCGAGGTCGCTGATACGCACGGCGCCGCGGGATTCAGAACCGCCTTGCAGCAATTGGGAAAGGCGCAGGGCGGCTTCGGCTGGAAACAGGGTCTTGAAGTCGATGCCGGGGCAGACGTCATTGGCAAAACCGAGCATGCGGCAGAAGGCGTCGTTGAAGAAGGTCAGATCGCCTTGGAGATCGAGTTCGAAGTAGCCCTCCTCCAGGCTCTCGATCATGTGGCGATACTTCTCTTCGCTGCGCTTCAGCGCCTGTTCGGCCCGCTTGCGGTCGCCGATATCCCGGACGATGCCCTCGTAACCGTCGGGGTTGCCGGCCGCATCGCAGAGCATTCGGATGGAGACGGACACGAGCCGTTCGCCGCCATTCTTGTGCCGGGCGCTGAGTTCGAAATCTTGGACTTCACCGTTCAGGGACAAGAGCGCCAACAACTCGGCGCGCTGGTTGGGGTCGGCATAGACCCCTGCGATCGGCTTGCCCAGCAACTCGTCGATGGAATCGTAGCCGAGCAAACGGGCGGCCGAGGGACTGAGCATCGCCACCCGCCCCTGGGTGTCCACCCGCACGAAGATATCCAGCATGCTCATGACGATGCCGCGATAGGCGTTTTCGCTCTGAACCACGCGGGCCTCCGAGGCCACGATCCGGCGATGGGCCTGACTCGCGCGGCGGTCCAGGATCGACAGCAGGGTCAGCAGCGCCAACAGCATTATGGTCAGGGCCATCACCGGCATGCAGCGCAGCACGATGCTGCGTGCCCAATCCCGGGCGTCGATGTCGATTCCCAATACGGCCATGGGCATCACCGCATCGCGGCCCTGAATGGGAACCATGGCACTCACCCAGTTGCCCCAGCGATCCTTGATGGGGCCTTCCACAAAGGGCAGCCCGGTAAGAAACACCTGTTTGAATTCCACGCTGGCTTCGATGTACGTCTCCCCCGGCGGGGAATGCGCCTCGGAATCGGGGGGCTCCGAATCCACATAAAAAAAGATGGCCCCATCCTCCCGGAGACCGGCCAGATAGACAAAACGGCACAGCTCATCGGCCTGGCGCACACGGCGCAAACGCGCCTTGAGGGTTTGATAAACCGGCCGATCGAGATCGGCGGGACTGCCGCTCAGCGGGACCATTTCGGCCTGATCGATGCCGGCCGCCACCATCCGGGCCCGAACCAGCAGCCTTTCGCGCATGCGGGCATCCTCGGCCCGGGCCATCCACAAGGTGGCCGCCGATCCCAACAGCAGCATCGTCGCCATCGCCCCGATATAAAACCGCAGGGAAATGGGCCCGATTCTGGCGATAGGGATGGGATCTTGGGGCTCGGGCATCGTCGTCCGCTTTACATTCGTATATGGGGCCATCGAGCAGTCTATCGGCCCAAACGGTTGCACCCTTAAGTTTCCCCGCACCGGCCGGCTTTAGGCAATCGTTCGTGGGGCCGATAGACCGTAAAAAAAACGCCGCTCCCCCGGTCCGGGGTGCGGCGCATGCGTTTGGCGCTATTATAATATGCTGGTTATTCGTAAATCTTTTCGGCGGTGGACAAAATATCGTAGGGGAACGACACTTTGTATTTCTGGGCGGTCTTGGCGTTGATCACCAGCTTGCCCTTTTTGCTCATCTTATACACCTGCTTGGGCTCCGCGCCCTGGAGGATCTCGATGGCCGATTCGGCGGCCATTTTCCCCATGCCGTTTTCCGAAGTCACGATGGAAAAAAGGGCCCCGGCCTCCACATCCCCTTCGGAGGCGGCGATCACCGGCACCTTGGCATGCTCCACGGTCCAGGCGGTCAGTTCGGCCCGGGTCATCTCTTTGCCGTCCCTGACGATGCGGCTGGTATCGGCCAGATAGATGAACTCTTCGGGGAAGTTCTTGACCTGCTTTTCCCACTCTTCGAAGGTGTCGACCAAGTACATCTCCTTGTAGCGCACGCCGGACTCTTTTTCCAGGGTGGCGGCCCGGCCCTGGAGCGCGGTGCGCGTCCCGGCCATGGAGGCGCTGCTCTTGCTCATCAGGCCCACGGTCTTGACGTTGAGGATCTTGCGGGCGATGGTCCAGATATCCTTGGCATAGGAGGCCCGGATCACGCCGGTGACGTTGTCCATGGGCATGCCCAACTGACCGGGGGAGCCGAAGATCCAGGTAAAGACCACCGGAATGTCTTCGATGCGCGCGCCAATGAACTTGAGCGCGTCGTCGTTGAGGGTGACGATCAGGTCCGGTTTCAAGGCCCGGGCCTTGGCGATAATCTCGTCCGCGCGCTTGGTTTTGTTTTCGTCGCTGCCTGCGGTGTCCAATTCGACCCACAGGTATTCGGGGGTGATGCCGACGGTCTTGAACCCTTCGTTGATGCCGTCATACACCAGGTTGTAACCGATGCCGGGCGCGCTCGCCTGGCTGACGCCGGAGATCACCACCACCTTTTTGGACGCCAAAGAAGCCGCGTCGGCCGCCATGGCCGGGGCGGTCAGCAGCAGCGCCGCCATCATGCAGGCCGCAATCCAGAATACGAATCGAAATTTCATTTACTCCTCCTTATTATGTTTAGGGCAAATCGCCTTGACATCCCATGAAACAACCGCATCGAATCCCAAATTCCCCGGATGCAATTCGTTCCGCTGGGAGATGAGATGACCTTTTATCGGCCAGCAAGTTCCGGGGCTTAAACTTTTTCTTCGCCTCAAAGGGAGGAGTTTACTCATCATGGGTCGAAAACGGTCGATATTGAATATGGCGGCCACCGGGCCGAAACGGTGATCCAACTCCCGGGCCGCCCGGAGATCTTCGCCATGAATCAAAAAATGAATCAGAACCCCCATTCCATCCTGATCGACATGATCATGGACATCCCGTTTTTTGCCATGCTCGACAGCCTGGAACTCGCCGTGGTGGCCAAGCACATGAATTACTACGAAATCGTAAAGGGAGAGACCCTGTTCCGGGAGGGAGATCCGGGGGATTCGGTCTGTTTCGTGGTCAAGGGCGCGCTGGACGTGCTTAAGCAGGCCTCCACAACAGGAAAACCGGTGCACCTGGCCACGGTGACGAAACACAAATCCATCGGCGAGATGGCGGTCATCGACGAATACACCCGCTCGGCCACGGTCAAGGCCCGCAGCGACGCCGGCATCCTGGCCCTGACCAAAAGCGGTTTTAATGCCATTCTCGACGAAAATCCCAAGGTCGGTGCCGCCATTTTAAAAAAAATCGCCACCCTGGTGAGCATGAACCTGCGCCGCACATCCTCGAAGCTGGCGGACTACATGAATGCCCTGCCGATAACGTAGCGTTCAGTTACTTCGACCCTCTCCGCTGAAGGTTGTTTTCATCGGGCAAGTGCTTTCCGGGTGCACGTCAAGTCTGTGGCTTCGGTCGATGGGGCATTTTTTGCAGTTCGCGATGGATAATGGCCTGTAAGCGGGCCGCATGGTTGGAAAAGATAAAATCCACCTTGCGGTTCAATTCACGGAACAGACAATTGGCCGAACGGGGATAGGCGGTGCCCACCTTTTGTCCGTTGGCGTGGTGGGCGCGCACCTGGGGGCCGCGCAACAGGGCATAGTGGGTGCACAGACCGCCCCACCCTTGGCGACGCACCCAATGGCTGAGGGCATCCGGCCAGTGAAAGGCAATGGCCAGCCGGCAGCGATCGGGAAAGCCTTCGATGCGCCCCAGGGTCGCGGGATGCAGGGCCATGAAATGGAAATCCTCGCAAGGCCTCAAGCCGGCCAGCATCGCTTGCAGGCTGCGGCTCTGGTCCCCGGCATCCGGCCAGGCGCAGGCCTTGATCTCGATCATCAGGTGCAGGCGCCGGCCGTAGCGCGCCACCACCTCGGCCAGGCAAGGCACGGCCGGCGCGATGCGCTGCAGTTCGGACCAGGTCAGGGCCGCCACCTCGCCGGTGGCCTGGTGCACCCGCATCAGGTCCGGGTCGTGGGCCACCACCGGCACCCGGTCGGCCGTCCAGCGCACGTCCAGTTCGATGCCCCACACCCCCGCTTCCGCGGCCCGGTCAAAGGCCGCCAGGGTGTTTTCCGGGAGGCGGCCGTTGTCGCATTCGCCCCGGTGGGCAACGATGCGGGCGTTGCCCAAGGCCGTCGCTGAGGGCAGCGGCTGGGGCCAGCGGGCGAAGAAACCATCCATGAGCGCCATCAAGGCATGCTCGATGAGTTGTTGCATGGGCATATGGGGGCGAGCGATAGTTGGTGTCCATCCAGGGATGAAATATTAAAATAGCCATTCCCGGATAGACACTAATTGACGATCAGAACGGAAATATCCTTGGCGCCGTTGAACACTTTCTGGGCGGTGCTGCCCAGGAAGAAATCCTTGACAGCCGAGAGGCCCCGGCGGCCGATGACGATCAGATCGTAACCGTTTTCGGCCTCCACCAGGATATCCCGGGCCACGCCACGTTTCTTGTCTTCGACTTTGATCGTCACCCCATCGGCCGGAAAACCAGCTTCGAGAAGCGTTTCCTTGGCTCTCTTGGTGGCCGCGTTCACCAGCTCGCGCTTCTTGCTTTCCAGTGCGCAAAAGCTGGCCTGCTGGGATTTAAAGATCGGCGTGAGCTCGGGACTGTCCATCTTGCAAAGGGCTGCGGTATCGAGCACGACGCAGTACAAGGTTACCGGGTTGCTGGTGGCAAAACGCTTGGCCACGAAGGCCACGGCGCGTTGGGCGTTTTCCGAATCATCGACGGCAACCAATATCTTTTGCGGCATATCTCCTCCCTTGGGGTATCGTGAAGGTGAAGGTTGGCCGGCAGGCGACCGGCGGTACGTGGCCATGATTTTCTTATAGGCAGGCCACCGCGCGAAGTCCATAATTTTTTGTGGACCCTCGGCCGGACCTGGTTTATGAAACCCCAGACACAACGCAAGTGAAAGGGAACCATGTCCGACACCCACCCGCCCATCCGGGCCGTGCTCTTCGACTTCGACGGTACCCTGACCCTGCCGGGGGCTCTGAATTTTCCGGCCATCAAACAGGATCTGGGATGCCCGCCCGATCAGGCCCTGTTGGAATACATCGACACCCTCCATGACCCCGAGCGGCGCCGGGCCTCCCAGGCACGCCTGGACTTTTTCGAATCCCAAGCCGCCCGGCGGTCACGGCCCAATGCCGGCGCCCAGGAGCTGCTGGCCAGGCTCAAAGGACGCAATATCGCGGTGGCCATCCTCACCCGCAACAGCCGGGCATCGGTGCTCTGCGCCCTGGAAAACTTCAACCCCTTGAACGCCGACAGCTTCGACCTGATCGTCACCCGGGACGATCCCGTGGCGCCCAAGCCCAGCGGCGAAGGGGTTCTCTTGGCGGCCCGCACGCTGGGCGTAAAACCCGCCGAGATGCTCATGGTGGGCGACTACATCTTCGACTGCCAGGCCGGCCGCGCCGCCGGCGCCCGCACCGTCCTGCTCGACCCCCACGACGACCCGCGTCTGGCCGCTGCCTGCTGCGACCACCGCATTCGTTTGCTCGCCGAACTGCAAACGCTGCTGGATTGAAATCTCCGGCCGGTCATTTGAAAACATTTCTAAAGCCTTGGACCGGTGCAACCGATAAAATGGAGGGAAATCAAACTTCCAGCAGAAGGATATCGGCATGAGCACTGTGATGGCACTCGATGAGGCGGTGGCCAAGGATTGTTTTCCAGGCTACGAGGTGGATGCGGTCGTTTTTTATGGCGATCCGAGTCGCATTTACCGGGCGCGGCGCCGCTCCAACGGCATGCCCGTCATGCTCAAGACACTGCGCGACGAGCGCACGGCGCGGGAGGCGTCGGCCTTGCTCAAGCACGAATTCGAGGTGGCCAAGCGGCTCAATGTATCCAATGTCATTCGCGTATTCGCCCTCGAGCGCCACAACAACCTGCCGGTCATCGAGCTGGAGGATTTCGGCGGCGACTCCCTGGACAACATCGGCCGACAGCGCCGCTTCGACATCGAGGAGCTGTTGGGCATCGCCATCCAGCTCTGCCAGGGCCTGAGCGAAATCCACGCGGCCAATATCATTCATAAGGATATCAACCCGTCCAACATCGTTTATAACCCCGCCACCGGGGTGACCAAGATCATCGACTTCGGCATCTCCACCTATCTGACCCGTGAACAGGCCGCGCTGGCCAGTCCCCAGGTGTTCGAGGGCAGCCTGCCCTACATCTCCCCCGAACAGACCGGCCGCATGAACCGCTCCATCGATTACCGCACCGACTTCTACTCGCTGGGCGTGACGCTCTACGAACTGCTCACCGGGCGGCCCCTGTTCATCGTCAGCGAGCCCATCGAATGGTTCCACTGCCACATCGCCAAGCAGCCGGTGCCGCCGGCCCAGATCGATCCGGCCATTCCGGTCCCGGTGTCCGAAATCGTGATGAAACTGCTGGCCAAAACCGCCGAGGATCGCTACCAGAGCGCCCAGGGCATCCAGGACGATCTGCGCCATTGCCTGGATGAGCTGCGCCAGACCGGCACGATCAAGCCGTTCATCCTGGCGGGCCACGATCTCTCCGACCGTTTCCAGATTCCCCAGCGTCTTTACGGCCGCGAAAGCGAAGTGGCCCAGTTGCTGCTCAACTTCGAGCGCGTGGGTCGCGGCGGCAGCAAGATGATCCTGGTATCGGGATACTCGGGCATCGGCAAGACCTGCCTGATCAAGGAGATCTACAAGCCCATCACCGAACGCCGGGGCCATTTCGTTTCCGGCAAGTTCGACCAATTGCACCGCAACATTCCTTACAGCGCCCTGGCCGCCGCGTTGCGCGACCTGGTGCGCCAATTGCTGACCGAACCCGAGGAGCACCTGGCCCTCTGGCGGGCCAAGATCCTGGAGGCGGTGGGCGCCAACGGCCAACTGATGATCGATCTGATCCGCGAGCTGGAGCTGATCGTCGGGCCCCAGCCGAGCCCCCCCCAGGTTGCCCCCCTGGAGGCGGAACAGCGCTTCCACCGCGCCTTCCTGCGCTTCATCCAGGTCTTCTGCCGGCCGGAGCACCCCCTGGCGATCTTCCTGGACGACCTGCAGTGGGCCGACAGCGCCAGCATGCGGCTGCTGGACCTGCTGCACCGGGGCGAATCGGGCATCACCCATCTGCTGTTGATCGGCGCCTATCGCGATAACGAGGTCCAGGCCGCGCACCCCGTGGCGCTCTGGCTCAAGGAGATCCGCACCCAGGAGACGCCGCCCGAAGAGATCCGGCTGCGGCCGTTGAACATCGAACACCTGACCAGCATCCTGGTCGATACCCTGGGAGCCGAGCGCGCCGAGGTGGAGAGCCTGGCCCATATCATCGATCAGAAGACCGGCGGCAATCCCTTTTTCACCGAAGAGTTTCTCAAGGCCTTGCATCAACAGGGCATGATCGTCTTCTCCCGCGCCGAGGGCCGCTGGACCTTCGATATGGATCGCATCCGGGGCCAGCGTATCACGGACAACGTCGTGGACCTGATGACCACCAAGCTCCAGCGCCTGGCGCCGGAAACCCGCAGGCTGCTCGAACTGGGCGCCTGCATCGGCTTCCGCTTTCCCTTGAGCGAGCTGGCGGTGGTCTCGGAAGTGGCCCCCACGGTGGTGGCCCAGCGCTTGCGCCGGGCCATCGAGGAGGGCCTGATCGCCCCCATCGGTGACGCCTACCAGTTGATCGAACTGGAGCAGACGCCGGATGTTTCGGAAGTCACCGTCGAATTCGCCTTTGCCCACGACCGCATCCATCAGGCGGCCTATGCGCTCCTGGACCATGCCGGGCGCCGCGAGACCCATCTGAAAATCGGGCGCCTGCTGTGGCAACGCCTGCCGGAGGCCGAGCAGAGCGAACATCTTTTCGAGATCACCAACCACATGGATCTGGGCCTGGAGCTGATCGACGATCCGTCCGAACGCCTGGCCCTCAGCCGCCTGAACCTGGCCGCCGGCCGGCGCGCCAAGAGCGCCAACGCCTACCTGCCGGCCCTGGAGTATATGCAGATGGCGCTGGCCCTGCTGGATGAAGACGATTGGAAGACCGACTACCACTTGGCCCTGGAAATCCACGCCGAAGCGGCAGAAGGGGCCTATCTGGCCGGCGCCTACGAAGCCATGGACGCACTGCTGGCCACCGGACTGGCCCATGCCCGGGATCTGCTCGACAAGGTCAAGTTCTACCTCGTGCAGCTTTCGGCCTGCATGTCCCGCGGCCAACTGCTCGAAGCCATCGATCTGGCCAAGTCGGTGCTGGCTCAATTGGGCCACCACTACCCGGCCAACCCGAACAAAGGCCATATCATCGCCAAACTGATTCAGCTCAAGTGGCGTATGCGCGGCAAAAGCATGGAGGACCTGCGCAAACTGCCCGAGATGACCGATCCCAAACACCGGGCCGCCATGAGCATCGGGCAAAACATCGGCAGCGCGGCCATGTTCGCCCAACCCAATCTGCTCCCTTTGATGATCCTCCAAGGCACCAAGGTCTCCATCGAACACGGACACGCACCCCAATCGCTGACCACTTACGCGGCCCTGGGCATGATCTTCGCCGAGGTTCTGGGCGATGCCGACCGCGGCCTGGCCTTCGGGCAACTGGCCCTGGATCTGACCCAGCGTTTCCAGTTCAAAACCATCGAAGGCCGTGTGCAGCATGTGTACAACGCCATGGTGCGCCACTGGAAAGAGCCCGCCCGAAACAGCCTCGAGCCCCTGCATGAGGCTTTCCGGCTCTGCCTGGAACAGGGCGATTTCGAATACGCGGCCCACGCCGTGTGCGTACGGCTGGCCTATGCCTACGAATGCGGCCAGGACCTCAAGCACCTGTTCAACGAACTGATCGAATTCCGGGCCACCATGAAACCGCTCAAGCAAGGCCCGCGGGTCTACTATCTGGATTCCATGCTGCAGAGGGTCGATTGCCTGATGGGCAATGCCCCCGATCCGGCCCGGCTCCAGGGACAGTACTACGACATCGACCAAATGACGCCGTTGAATGAAAAGTCCGGCGACAAGAGCCTGGTAATCAGCGACCGCATGAGCCAGTTGCTGCTCTTATACCACTTCGGGCATCACCGGGAGGCCCTGGCCCTGGCCGGCAAAAAAAATGCCGGCACGAGCGGCGGGGTGCGTGGCATGTACTTCGCCTTGACCTATTTTTTGATGGATAGCCTGGTCCGCCTGGCCAACGTGCCCGACGCCGACAAAGGCGCCCGGCGGGGCCTGCTGCGCAAGGTGGCTTCCAACCACCGCATGCTCAAGCGCTGGGCCAGGATGAATCCGGCCAACGCCTTGAACAAACAGCGTCTGGTGGAAGCCGAGCGCAAGCGCGTCCTGGGCCGCCACTTCGAAGCCCATATGCTCTACGACGAATCCATCCGCCTGGCCCGGGCCCAGGGGTTCATCCATGAGGAGTCCCTGGCCTACGAGCTGTGCGGCAGCATGCATGCCCAGGCCGGCCGCACGACACTGGGCGATGCCTACCTGGCCAAGGCCCGCGACCTTTATGGCCATTGGGGCGCCCAGGCCAAGGTGGACGACCTGAAACGCCGCTACCCGCAACTGATCGAAAGGCCGCATCCCAAGACGGGTAAGACGACTTCTTTGGCCGCCCCCATGGCCAGCGTCGATGTCGGTTCGCTGATCAAGGCGCTCAAGGCCATTGCCGAAGAGAAAATCCACAGCCGCATGGTCGAGGCCATCATCGCCACCTCCATCGAGTTCGCCGGCGCCCAGCAAGGGGTGCTGCTGCTGCGCAATCCCGGAGGGGTACTCAACATCGAGGCCGAAGCCTCCGTGGACGGCGGCGACCCGCGCATTCTGCAATCCATCCCACTGACCGCCGCCCGACTGCCCCTGGCGGTCATCAACTACGTCGCCCGCACCCGGAGCAGCATTGTCATCCATGACGCCCAGCAACCCGGTGACCAGGTGCCGGGCCTCAATCAAGACCCCTATATCAAGGAGCGGGGCATCCGGTCGGTGCTGTGCCTGCCGATCCTGACGGGGGACAAGGAACAGAACGATCTGATCGGCATCCTCTACCTGGAGAACAACCGCGCCAGCGGCACCTTCACCCAGGAGCGCTTCGATACCCTGGAGATCATCTGCCTCTCGGCCGCCGGACGCCTGGAACTGTCGCGCAAGGCGGTGGTCGACGGTCTCACCGAACTGTTCAACCACGACTACTTCCAGAACCTGCTGAGCCAGGAGTTTGCTTCGGCCATGCGCCACGGCCGGGATCTGGCCATGATTCTGATCGACATCGATCACTTCAAGCGCTTCAACGACACCTGGGGCCACCAGGTGGGCGACCAGGTGCTGCGCGAAGTGGCCCAGGTCATCAAATTGGCCTGCCGCGGCGGCGACACCGTGGCCCGCTACGGCGGCGAAGAGATGGCGGTGATCCTGCCCATGGCCAATACCGAAAATGCCAGAATCGTGGGCGAACGCATCCGTGACTCGGTGGAAGCCCACCGGGTGATGCACAACGGGGAAGCCTTGCAGGTGACCATCAGCCTCGGCCTGTCGATATTGGACAGCGCCAGCCGCGATAAGGATGCTCTCATCCGTTTGGCCGACAAGGCCCTCTATCGCTCCAAGGCCGAGGGCCGCAACCGGCTCACGGTGGCCTGAGCACGCAGCCCCAAAGCGCCAGGCCGCTAAACCAGTTCGCGGTAAACCGCGCGCACCCGGTCAAACACCCCGGGCCAGGATAAGGGCGCCAGACAGCCGCCGATGGCCGAAACCCGGCCGGCCGCCACCGCGCAGGCCAACTGCCGATTCAACGCCTCGGCCAGCGCCGCCTCGAAACGGGGAAGATCTTCCGCCACGGGGGTGTCCGCGCCGATGAGCCGGGGCAAGGTCACCCGCGCCACAACTCCTTCGCCGCACAATCCGGCCGGCATCCAATCGTCTAGGCCCGGCAGGTCGGTCATCACCACCCGGCACCCACACGCCAGGGCCTCGATCACCACCAACGGCAACCCCTCGTAGAACGAAGGCAATACAAAAACGTCGGCCGTTTGCAGCAAAGCGGCCAGTTCGGGCTGGGCGAGCGCGCCCAGGAAAACCACTTCGGGCAGATCGGCGGCCCCCTCGCGGATGGCTTCGGCGCCGGCCGCTCCCGATGCGCCTGCCAGCAGTAATCGCACCTTTTTGCCGGCTGGGGCCTGAACCCGCCGCATGGCCGCGATCAGCCAGGGAACCCCTTTGGCGGCACTGATCTTGCCGGCATATACGATGGTCAGCGTCTCCCGCGCCGCGGCCGCCGGGCCAAAGGCGGGCGTGCGGAACAAGTCATCCCGAAACCCCGCGCCGACGATGCGGATGCGTTCGGCCGGAATGTCATAGGCCTGCATGATACGGGCTTTGTTCTCCGTGTGCAGCGCCAGCACCCGGTCCACGGCCGCGCAGGCCGGTGTCACGAAGGGCGCCAGATGGGCGGCGCTCTTAAGCTGTCGCAGCTCGGTACCGTGGCTGTAGACGCACAGGGGCGTGCGCGGAAAAAGCACCCGGGCCAGGGCCGTCAGCAGCCACAGATGGTTGGACTGGATGATGTCCGGCGCGAATCCCTCGGTCGCCGCGGCCAGGGCCGACGCAAACGCCGCCAGATAGCCGTCGCGCATCGCCGGAGTAAAGGTCGAGAAGCGGGTGGAGACATAGGGCATGACGTCGCTCATGCCGGCGATGGCGAACGGCACCGGCGGGCGGTCGAAGCGCACCGGGAAGATCGCCTCGGGAGTCAGCGGCGGAATCTCAGGCAGGGGAGCCTCCCCGGGCAGGCCAATGACCGCGCGTTGAATATTTCCGGCCTGGGCCCCATGTCGGACCAAGGCCATGAGCGTCACACCGCTGCCGGTCTGGCCGGGTTGTTGGGAGAGCAGGTGCAATACCCGCAACGGCTCCTGCCGTCCAAAGCGGTTCGTGCCTTGCGGCGGTCTGAACTCCCGCAGCCGGAGGGCATGATTGGCCTCGACGGCCTCCGACTCGTAATCCGTTTCTTTCATGCCTTCACTCCCTTCATGCGAGCAAAGCGTGGATACAGGAAAACGCGTCGTTTTGAAAGTTGATGCTTTAGGTGGCATTCAAGAACTAGGAGAGGTGCTCGGTGAGGGAAAAGTTTATTGCCCATGGGGCGAATACAAGGCACGCCCCTGCAAATTAGATCGCCGTCGGCCCCGTAGCACTAAGGCCCGATCAGGCCGATGAAGCAGCCGCCACCGCCCCCGCCACCCCCGCCCGAGGTGCTGGCCAGATCGGCATTTGCATTGTCGCTATCTTGCTCGTAGTTCAAGGCCTTGCTGGCATTGAGGCGGCCGCCGGTTTGGGAGGTGTCGGCCAGGGCGTCCACCCGGTCCACGCTGCCGAGGATCGCGCTTTTCAAAGCGGCGGGCGTCAGCTGCGGATCGCGGGATCGCAGCAGGGCGGCCACGCCCGAGACGAAGGGGGCGGCCATGGAGGTGCCGCTCATGTAGGCGTAGGCCTCTTGGTCCGACACCGCGCTGACGGTCACATTGTCGATGCGAAAGCCGGCCAAGGTGTGGGTGCCGTTGCTGGTGAAACGGAAGCGGAGGTAGAGCTGGGGGCTGCGGTCCCAACGGCCCAGATCGGACATGATCAGGGTCCAGTAGGGATAGTTTCCGTTAAGGCCCCCATGTTTGATGGCGTCGCCCACCTGGAGCGGCAGGTTGGCCCACGCGGCGGCGTCGGTGGAGACCTCCACATAGAGGTAATCCCGGAAGGCTTCGCTGGCGCCGGTGATCTGAAAGGTCAATTGGCAGGCCGTCGCAGTGCTCAGGTCCAGGGCCGGGGTCATGGCCCAGGTGTTGGCGTCGTTGCTGTAGGTCGCTTCCGAGGTCAACGATAGAACCTGGTTGCCCTGGCCGTCGGGTTCCAAACGCGCATCCCAACTGTCCGGGGTGCCGCCCGTGGTCCAACCGACCAGGGGCGTGGCGCTGAAATCTTCCGCCAGCAGGTTTTGCCAATCCAAACCCAGGCTGTAAATGCGCGATCCCGGGGCGGCCAAATGCACGCTGTGCAGGCCGTAGTTGGAGAACCAGGCCAACTCATCCTCTTGATCGCTGGCCGTCACCGCGATGACGTTTTGCAGGTCGAAACCGGCCGGGTAAAACGCATGGCGGTCGGCGTCCTCGGCATTGTTGCCGGCGGCGCATACGAAGAGGGCATTGGCGCCGGCCATGACATTGTATAAGGAAGAACTGTAGCCGCCGCTGCCCCAGGAGCAGTTGATGATGCGCGCCCCATTGGCCAGGGCGTAGCCGATGGCCGCGATGGCGTCGGCCACCGTGCCGGTATCGAAGCCGTTCATGAAGCGCAGCGGCATGAGGCGCACCTGCCGGGCCACGCCGGTGATGCCCCTGGCGTTGCCTGCCCGGGCCGCGATGATGCCGGCCACATGGGTGCCGTGACCGCTGGCATCCTGGGGATAGTTGTCGCCGTCGGCAAAATCCCACCCTTGACGATCATCCACGTAGCCGTTGTGGTCATCGTCGATCCCATTGCCCGCGATCTCATCGGAATTGACCCACAGATTGGCTTCCAGATCGGGATGGTTCAGGTGACAACCGGTATCCACCACCGCCACCACCACTCGTCCAGTGCCGGCCGCTGCTTCCCAGGCCTGTACGGCATCGATATCGGCGCCCGCCGTGCCGGTGGTGCCGTTCACGCTCTGGCCGCTGTTGGCCAATCCCCACTGCCGATCGAAGTAAGGGTCGTTGGGCAGGCCCTGGGTGTAAAGCAGGTAGTTGGGTTCGACCGACACCACCTCCGGATCGTTTCCATAGATGGCCAGGGCCTCGGGGACACTCATATTTTCGGGCAGCGCCATTTGCACCACCTGCCCCCCGGCCAGACGGCGCACGGCGCGCACGCCCAAGTTCTGCTCCGAGCGGGTCAGCGCCGCGGCGCGGGCTTCAGACCTGAATTGAATCAGCACTTCGCCGGGTTTGTAGGCCGGCGACCGGGCTTCGGCGGCCCCGGCCAGATACAGACAGAACAATATTCCCAGGAGAACATGGCGGCACATCGTGGGCGGTAACTCCTTTGGCGAGTAAAATAGGATTCTTAATGCGGAACTACTCTGCTATCGGCGTTACCGGGAAAAACTTGATGTCTAAGGTGGGCGCGCCCGGCGAACGCCTTGACACCCATCGATTTCCCCATATATGGTGTTGTAGAAATCATCCATAATCACTCGCCAACGCGACGGCAGGACTTCCATGGGCAAGGCGCTGATCATCGACAGCAACCAGGAGTTGGTTTCCTCCCTTTCGAACCTTCTAAATTCCATCGGACATACGGTCTTCACGGCCGGCGATCTGGCCCAGGGGTGGTCCCAGGCCCGGGAACATGGCGTGGCCGCGGTGGTTTTGGCCTCGCGTCTGCCGGATGGGGATGGCTTGTCCCTGCTTCCCAAACTGACGCAACTGCCCACCCCGCCCGAGGTGGTGATCCTCGATCGGACCGGTGATCTGCGCAGCGCCGAATTTGCCTTGGGCAATGGGGTATGGGATTACCTGACGGACTTCCAGGATGTGGAACCGGTGGCCTTGAGCGTCGATCAAGCCATGCAGTATTTGGGGGAAAAAACGGCGGCCGTGCCGCCGGTGAGCGTCCAGCGCGAAAGGATCATCGGCGCCAGCCCCAAAATGAGAGCCTGCTTTGCCCTCATGGCCGAGGCGGTGGCCAGCAATGTTCACGTGCTGATTGTCGGCGAAACCGGCAGCGGCAAGGAGCTCTTCGCCCGGGCGATCCACTCCAACGGCTCCCGGGCCCGGGTGCGCTCCCTGGAACCGGCGTACCGTGCCGCCCCCCGCAGGTCCGAAAAGAACTTCGTGGTGGCGGATTGCGAGGCCCTGCCCGAAATATTGGTGGACAGCGTGCTATTCGGCCAAGCCAACGAGGCTTTCAGCGAAGCCGAAAACGCCCAGAACGGCCTGATCGCCCAGGCACGGGGCGGCACTCTCTTCCTGGATGAAATCAGCCAGTTGCCACTGTCGACCCAGAAGGCGCTGTCCCGGACAGTAAAGGAGCGCTGCTACCGGCCCGTGGGCAGCCGGGACGCCTACGAGAGCAATTTCCGAATGATCGCCGCCACCCGCCGGGATCTGGACCAACTGGCGGCCGAGGGCGGCTTCAGCGCGGAGTTGCTCGGCCTGCTGCACGACGGCCTGCGCCTGGCGCTGCCGCCCCTGCGCGAGCGCGCCGAAGACATCCAGGAGCTGATCCGCCATCACACGCAGCGGTTGTGCAAAAGCTACCATATCGCGCCCAAGGAGTTCTCCGCCGAACTGCTGGACACCTTGTGCGCCTACCCCTGGCCGGGCAACGTCCGCGAGCTGATCCAGGCCATCGATGCCATGCTGGCCATGGCCGGCGACGAAATGACCTTGCATGCCAAGCACCTGCCTCCCCATTTGCGCATCCAGGTCGTGTGCCGCCAGTTGCAGGAACCCAGGGTCAACGTGATACCCAAGCAGTCGGCCGCCGCGTTGCCCGATTTCAAAACCTTTCAGAGGCAGGCCGAGCGCCGGTACCTGGAAGAGCTGCTGGGGCTCACGGGCCGCAACATCGCCCGCGCCTGCGCCATTTCGGGAATCTCCCGCCCGCGCCTCGGCGAGATGATCGCCAAACACAATTTGAAGTAGATGAACTTGCGGAAAGCCCGGAAATGATCCTTTTCTACGCCGCCGAAAAAGATCGCGTCGCCACGACCCTGGAAGGTGTCGTGGCCCAGCACATGCCCCACCGTCACCTGGTACATTGCCGCTCCCTGGCGCAGTTGGACAAGCGCCTGCGCCGGCCGAGCCACAACGTGGAGATCCTGTTGCTCTATATCACCGATGCCATCGAGATCCGCCAGCTCTCCGCCATGCGCCCGTTGCTGGCGGATATGAGCCTGGTGCTCGTGCTGCCCGACCGCAATGCCGACATCATCGCCTGGGCCCACAAGTTGCGCCCCCGCTTTATCACCTATGCCGATGACGGCTTGGAGCAAGCCGGCGCCGTCATGGAAAAAATGCTGCTGGCTCGAAAAGTAGTGGCCCTGCGCGCAGCCCGCTGAAGGTAACACACCATGCGATATCCAAAAACCATACTGCTCTTACTTCTCCCGCTGCTGGCCGGCGGTCTGTTGGCGGGCCAGGCCCGGGCCCAAGGCCAGATTCAGCTCCGCAACACGATCGAAATGGAGGTGGAGAGTGCCAATGCGGCCGGGCAAAAAGAAACCTACCGCATTCCGGTGGACACGGCCGAACCCGGAACGCACCTGATCTACAGCATTCATTATAAAAATACCGGACCGGAACCGGCGGTGAATGCGGTGATCACCACCGCCTTGCCCGCCAACATCCTGTATCAGGACGGCTCGGCCCAGGGTGCGGGCACCAGCATCACCTTCTCCATCGACGGCGGACGGACCTACCACCCGCCCGCACAACTGCTGATCAAGGACGCATCCGGACGACAGTTTCCGGCCCAGCCCAGCGACTATTCCCACATCCGCTGGCGGTTGGAAAACCCCCTGGCGCCGGGTGCCACGGGCATGGTGAGTTACCGGGCGATTTTAAAATAGTCTATTTTTTTGCGACCCGGTACTGCGCAATCTGTCTCGAGATGGCGATCAGCTCTCCGCTTTCGTCCCAGATCTGTCCATCTTCTTCCAGCAACCCGCAGGTGATGAAGCGCGTGCGAAAGATGCACTTGAGCCACTGGCTGGCGGGCTGTTTGCGGATATTGACCGACATTTCGATGGTGGGCACCCAGGCGGCCAGCCCCTGACTGACATACACCGGGGGCGGAAAGGCATCGGCGATGAGCAGCAGGGCCACGGCATCATAGGGCCGGTCGACCTTAAAACGCGCCCACCCCTTATGCTCCGATTCTGGCGCCAATCGGCCGCTCATCCAGCCGGCACAGGCCGGGTCCAGGCGCACATCCATATGATCGAACAGGGTGAAACCGGGCATCTGGGGGATCGGCACGCACGCGTCGAGGGGCGCCACGGACGGTGCTTGGGCTTCCTGACGGTGGAGCACGCACGCCATCTCTGCGGGGATAAAGGTACCCCAGGCTCGCAGACGTTCGCGCTCCCCCTGGAAAAGATGGGCTTCCAGGCGTTCGAACTGCGACGAGGCCGCAATCCGCTCGAGCTTCACCCGGCCCTCTGTGGGGTCGCACCGGGAAATGAAGGTCGTGGTGACGATGGCGATGGCCTTCTTCTCGCTGGCCTGCAACATGGCATTGCCCATGAGGGCCATTAGATAACCCCCGTTGGGCAGGCCGTTGATGGACCAGTTGGGGGTAACACGCACCCCCAGGCTCAAGGCGTCCTTAAGGGTATGGTTGGCGATGTCTTCATCGAAGCGGTGCATACAGGCTTTCTTTCGTCGATGGGAGTGCAAGCCACGGCGGTTGCCCGGTATTGTTTTCGCGATCGGCGTCGGTATCGGAATCGAAACGATACCGACACCGATTTAACCCGACAGCAACATCCGCATGGGCTTGCACCCCCTGGATGGGTTGGGCTTTGATCCAAAATATTGTAAGGACATATAGATGGCCCCATGGGAGGTGTCAAGCCTCCTGGCGCCGTCTGTTTTTAAACTTTTATCCACGATTAGGAGAGGTTATGTTTTCATCCAGCGGCGCCGGGCCCCGGCGCAGAGTATTGGACGGCATCGATATGACCCCTTTGGCCTGGGGAGCCAAGACCATTATGGTGCGTTTCGATCTTGAGCAGGGCAGTGCCATCCCCTCCCATCACCATCCCCACGAGCAGACCGGTTTCCTGGTGTCGGGCCGGCTGCGCCTGACCATCGGCGACCATACCGAGGAGGCCGTTGCCGGTGCAGGTTGGTCCATCGCACCGGATGTACCCCACGCCGCCGAAGCCCTGTCCGACTGCGTGGCCGTGGAGGTCTTCACGCCCCTGCGAGAAGATTATTTGCCTTGATGAACCGACGTGGCGGTGCGCAATTTTCGTACTCCGTGAGTCAAATGGACGCACGACATTGTCTCAAATAAAAGTGCTATTTTGATATGTTATTGTAATTGCATGTTTTTTTATCTGGCACATGCCTTGCTTTAAGAGCAGGGAAATCGCCGGCAGGATCTCGGAACTTCATAAGGGGGGGGAAGGGAGGCCGGCCGGCGGTTAACTTAGCATCACCCCCGTCGGATCCGCGTTTCGGGTTCCCCAATTTCCCGGAAAAACACGTGGTCCGGCGTTTCCCCAACCCCGCCGCGGGCGGTGAGCACACTCCGTTCTTGGAGGTTGGTTCACGCTCAGACAGCTTCCAGCCCTTCGTGACGCCCGGCGCACACCAACCCCCCGTTGGTCGTGCGCCGGAACTCCTTTTTCATGAAGCATCACTCGGCTTTCCGCTTTCAGCTCTCCACGCTTTTGCCCCCGCTACGATCCGAACGCCGCAAAAAAGGCAGACATCTCCGGCGATGGGATCCCCATCCGGTGAACCCTGCGCACTCAGTGAGGCTCTTCAAAATATTGCACTTGATAGGTCTGCACCTCCAGCGACCCCTTGCGCCAGGCATCCGCGGACAGACCGGCCTTCAGGCACAAGTGCGAGAGGAAGGCTTCGGGCTTGGGCAACTGCTCCCACACCTGGGGCAGGAAGGTGGCGCTGGCGTTTCCCTTGCGCAGGATGACGCCATCCACGCGGGGCCGCAGTTTGGCGATCAGGTCATCTGCGCCGTCATAGCGCAAGGCTTGGGGCTCGGTGAGCACGCTCACCTCGATGGTCACCCGCGCCAGCTCCTCGGCCGCCAGGGGCCCGAAGCGCGGGTCGTGAAAGGCGGCATTGAGCGCATGCGTGCGCACCCCCTCCACCAGCGGTTCGCGACCGCTGAGCGTGCCGATGCAGCCGCGCAGGTCGCCGCCGATTTTGAGGGTCACGAAGGTCCCGCAGGAGGCCTGCAGCGCCGGATCGTTTGGCGGCCCGGCTTTTGGGGCTTCTTCGGCCGATTGTCCGAAATGTTCGTTAAGGGTGTCGCGAGCCACGCACAGCAGCACGCGGCCCTGTTCCTGGGTCAATGGGGAGGGTTTGGATGGCATGGTGTCTTCTCCATAAAAGGCAACGGCCGCGCAGCACGCATGGCAGCAAAACCGTTAAAACAAATGGAGCTGCTTGCGATAGACATCCGTCACCACCTGGGGATCGTCGGTGATCACCACGTAATCTTCGATCCATTGGGGCGCGCGCTGGTAGCGCACCATGGTGGCAATCTGGTGGCGCATGCCGGTCCAGAACTCTCGCTGGCCTTCGGTGTCGAAGAGAATGACGGGCACGCGCTCCATGATAGAGAGTTTCATGTTGCACAGGGTGATGCCCAACTCTTCCAACGAGCCCAGCCCGCCCACATTGAAGATGGGAAACGAGGCGATCTCGAACCACTTCTGGCGGCTGTGGCGGCAGGTGGCCTGGAACACCTGGCAGAAGTCGACATCGGTGGTCATGGCCTGGTCGGTGATGTCCAGGTAGTTGGCCCCGGAGAGTATCCCTCTTTGACGTGCCAGGGTGTTGGCCATTTCCATGACGCCGCTGCCGCCACCGGTGACGATGCCGATGTTGCGGCCCCAGAACGAGACCAGGGCGTCCATCAGCCGGCCCAGGCGCTCCACACCGGGTGCGGAGAGTCGCAAGGTGGAGCCGTAGAAGGCGAAGAGCATGGATTTGTGAAAGTCGGCCAGCCGGTCGATATCCACGAAGTACCCCTTGCCGTCGCGCATGGTGTGGACCATGAGCCGCTGGTTCAGGCCACAGATCCAGTAGACATCCACGCCGAAGGCGGCGTACTCCTGCAGGCGCGAATGGTCTTCCTGGGAGAGAAAGGGACCGTACTCGCATGAGGCTTCATAGAAGTAAATCAACTTGACGCTGCCCTGGGCCACCAGATTGATGATGTCGCGATGCTCCACGAGATTTGGAAAGTACTTCAAAGCCAGCACGCCGGGTGCGTGTCCGGGCGCCGGCTGAATCTGCGCAGTAGCGTACTGATGCGGGCAGCAACTGCGCGGCGAGAAGTCTTCGCGTGCGTTGGAGCACTGCGCCTTGGAGACCTCGCACGGATCGATCGGCCCATTGGTGTGGATGCGCGCTTTGGCCATTCCCTGGTCGGGGTTGACCCAGGCGATGGAGCGGTCGATGAAATGGCAGGTGCGTTTGCGTTTGGCGCCCAAACGGCGCTGCAAGGCTTTGAGTTCCGTCAGGGCGTAGCGCCCGTGGTTGCGCGGCGAGCTCTTGCGCCGTTCGAACGTGCGCTCCTTGGGCGCGCCGTACACCCGGGCGCTGATCAAGGGATTGACGATGGTATGCCGGGTGCCGTTGATGATTTCCAGGTAGATGCGGATGCCGCGGGTCTTGATGGGGTCGAGCACGGTGGCCGGCAGGTTGCGGCCCAGGGAAAATCCGCTCTGCAGCACCACATAGTGCTCGTTGAGATACATGGAGCAGGTGGTGATGACGCCTTCGCCCGGCGGAACGATCAGATGGGGCACGCTGCGCGGGATCTGGTAGCGGTTGAGCATCTCACGGCCATCTTCGCTGAGCAGAATGCGCCCGAAGGTTTCGGTGGAGATCTTCTCCCGCAAATCGCACACCACCCGGTGGGGCGCGATAACGATGCTGCCGTCGCTGGAGATGGCGGTGGAGGCCGGCAGCTTTAACTCGGAGCGCTCGATGGCCGCCATCACCTCCTCGGAGCCGAGCAAGGCTTCGGGATCGCAAAAGACCATGCGGCCCACGGGCAATCCCTGATCGAAAAAGGCCCGCAGTTGATCCAATCCCGGATAGCCCGGAATGGCCGCCGAAGCGGTCTGGGTCAGAATCAGCAGATCGCCTTTCAATTGTTCGATCGAAAACGCCTCGCTGGTGATCTGCACCCCCAGGCGGGCAATGCGTGACCGCTCGCTGAAGACGATATGTTCGGGATGGGTTTCCAGCCGCTGGATCATGTGCCGGGAGAGGCCGAAGGCGCTCTGGAAGGTGATGTGTTGCACATCGTGGGACAGTACCTTGAGCAGGTGTCCATCGTCCGATTGCAGCATGCCTCGGTAAGATCGGGTGTCTCTGGGGATTCTGGCCATATCCCTCCTCGGAATCCTTAAACAATTTTTATTATAGTGCCGCAATTTGTCAGTTTCTTGACAGCCGGCGGCATCGTCCCCGCAGGGGCTTGAATGAAAGTAAACCCGCGTCGTGCAAGGCTTTTAATATGCGTGATTCCATATCTGATTTCAACACTTTATTATAGGCACGGTTATTGCTTAGTACGATTAACGTACCCACGGACCGAACCTTTAGGAGGTGTCCGTCCATCTGACCCAGGATGTCTTTGTGGCGGACATGCAGTGAGGTTTAAAATGAAATGCCCTAAATGCGGATATCTCCGGCAAACGCGGGATGATGAATTCTCACCGCCCACCGAATGCCCAGCGTGTGGTGTCGTCTACGTCAAATGTGGCCCCGGCGCCGCTGTTGCAGAATCTCCCCAGAGCCCTTCCGCTTCCCTTAAAAAGACTAGCGCCGTGGACGAATCGACCCTGCGCAAAGCCCGGGAGCGGGTTGAGCGCCGGTTGCGCAAAAAAATCGGCACCGCATCCCCCCAGGACGATCAGCGTGAGCGAACGTTGAAGCGGGCACGCATTCTGGCAGCCGAAGGGGTCCGCAAACGCCAGGAGGAGTGGCAACACCGGCAAGCATCTGAAACGAATGAAACGGTTTCCCCCCAAATCTCTCTGGACGAGGATCTAGACGCAGCCCTGCGGGAGACCCCGGGAGCCCAAGCGCTCGGCACGTTGGATGATCGCCTGGTTTTCGTGCCCGTGACAGGCGGAACCGCGCAACCAAACGGTCCATTCCTCGACGACACCATCAGGCCCACCGACCAATTGCACGCTATATCGGAAACGGAACCGGAACTTGAGCTTGAACTTGAGGACACAATCTCCGAAGCACCGCTCCAGGTGGAGCCAAAGGTGGACCCCGAGGGCCTGTCGGCGTTGATCGAGCCGCCCGCACAGGAGGATTTACACGCACCGGCGATTGAAGCACACCAACCCGAGCCGACCTTGCAGGTATCGCCAATAGAAGAAGTCAATGTGACCGCCATCACCGCTCACCCCGTCCAAGAAAGCCACCCGCTCGATCCCCCGGCGGCCGAGGAAGCCGATAGCGATGCGGGCAATCGGTCGCAGGTTCAGCCCCTGCAAGTGGGCATAGATTACGAAGTTCCCAGAGTAAAGATCGGCGGTCTCATGCGCTTCTTTCAGGTTGTCGCTTGGCTCATTCTGATATCTGGCCTGGGCGGCGCCGTCTTGAGTTGGATTACCTTGAAGGATGCACAAGCAGGCACCGAAGTATTAGGGTCTTTAGGCAGCAGCGACATATCCATGGCGCTGTTGCTGGCATTCGCCTATCTGGCCATCGGCGTGCTGGGTTTTGCCTTTTTCTGGGTGACCGCGCTGATCGGCGGCCAACTGGCCGAGATCCGCACAATACTGCTGCGCGGCAGCCAAGGCGCCTGAGCGCTTGCCGGCATCCGGGCCGTTGGCGCACCCGAGCCTGGCCGATAAGCGCAACGCGGGATCGACATCGCGGCAGCGGTCCCTATAAAACCGCATCGTCTCGCTGCTGATAGAAACCGGTCTATCGCCCCTCCTGGCGCCAATCCGATTCACAAGTAATTTTGCACCCCGGATCTGTGACACACCCCGCAGGCGGTCACCTCGATCAGGATCTGGCTTGCCTTGGGTTCCGGCCGCGGCACCTCCGCCGGCGCCAGGGGCGCCGACTGTCGGGCCAGATGGACGATGTGATCGAACAGCATGGCGCGCATCGAAAAATCCCCTTGATTAAAGCTAGTTTTCTGGCAACATACGCCATAGACCATTCAAAAGCGAAACAGCACCTGTAGCATAAATCAAGGAGACCCCCCACATGCGCATCGCGGTGATCGGCGCCGGCATTTCGGGTTTGTTGTGCGCCTACCTGCTCAGCGACGATCACGAGGTGATCGTCTATGACGCCAACGACTATATCGGCGGCCACACCCACACCATCGATGTGCCCCTGGCGGGCCGCACCTATGCCGTGGACACCGGCTTCATCGTCTTCAATCGCAAAACCTATCCCAACTTTTTGAAGCTGATGCAAATCCTGGGCGTGGCGTGGCAGCCGTCGGACATGAGCTTCAGCCTCCACTGCCTGCGCACCGGCCTCTTTTACAGCCCCAGCACCCTCGGCAGCCTGTTCGCCCAGCGGGCCAATATCCTGCGGCCGGGCTTTTACCGCATGCTCTTGGATGCCCTGCGCTTCCGGCGCGAAGCCCTGGCACTGCTGCAAACCGATGACGACCGCACGACGCTCGAAGCCTACCTGCGCCAAAACCGCTACAGCGACCTGTTTATCCAAAAGTTCATCATCCCCATGGGAGCGGCGATCTGGTCGGCGGACCCGGACCGGTTCCGCGACTTTCCAGCGCGTTACCTGGTGGAGTTCTTCCACAACCATGGTTTTCTCAACCTGCGCGACCAGCCCCAATGGCTGGTGGTCAAGGGCGGGTCGCGCCAATACATCGAACCGCTCACTCGCCCGTTCCGCGACCATATCCGCCTCAACGCGCCGGTGGCGGCCGTTCAACGTTCCGCGGACCAGGTGACGGTGACCACCGCCGGCGGCGATCGCGATCGTTTCGACCGGGCGATCATCGCGGCCCACAGCGACCAGGCCCTGGCCATGCTGGCCGATCCCAGCGACCGGGAACGGGAGATCCTGGGGACCATCCCCTACCAGGAGAACCAAACCGTTCTGCATACCGACCGCGGCGTGCTGCCGCCCAAACGCGCCGCCTGGGCCAGTTGGAACTACCGCATCCCCAAAGCAGCGCGGGGGCGGGTGGCGCTGACCTACGACATGAACCTGCTCCAGGGGTTGGCGGCCCCCGAGGAGTTTTGCGTCAGCTTGAACATGGCCGAAGAGATCGATCCACGCAAGATCATCCGCTCGCTGGTCTATCACCACCCCGTCTATGACCCTAAAAGTCTGGCGGCCCGGCGCGACCAGGAGACGCTCAACGGCGCCAATCTCACCTATTTTTGCGGCGCCTACTGGGGCTACGGATTCCACGAAGACGGCGTCAACAGCGCCCTGGCCGTCTGCAAACATTTCGGGAAGGCCCTGGCGCCATGAAAAGTTGCATATACGAAGGCAGCGTACGCCATCGCCGTTACCGACCGCGGCCCAATCACTTCCAGTACCGCCTGTTTTTCATGTACCTGGACCTGGCCGAGCTGCCCCGGCTTTTCGACGCTCACCCCCTGTGGTCCTACGGCCGGCCCAATCTGGCCTGGTTCAAGCGCAGCGACCATTTCGGCGATCCGCGCATGCCCATGGACCAGGCCGTGCGCGACCTGGTCGAGGAGCGCACCGGCCAAAGGCCCGTCGGACCGATCGGCATGCTGACCCATTTGCGCTATTTCGGCCACTGCTTCAACCCGGCCACTTTTTTCTACTGCTACGACCGCCACGGCCAGCGGCTGGAGACCATCGTCGTGGAGATTCACAACACCCCCTGGGGCGAAGTCTTCTGCTATGTGCTGCCGGAAGCGCGCAACGAACACCCTTTAAGCCAGTGGCGGCGCTTCCGATTCGCCAAGGCGTTTCATGTGTCGCCTTTCATCGACATGGATATCGAGTATGACTGGCGTTTTGAAGTGCCCGGCGACCGGGTCCGGGTGCACATGATCGATTACCAGGCCGGATCGCCGCTGTTCGACGCCAGCCTGCGGTTGCAACGGCGACCGATCAGCCACCAGGCCTTGACCCGGGTGCTGTTTCAATACCCCCTGATGACCGGCAAGGTCATCGGCCTGATCTACTTTCAGGCCTTGCGGCTGCTGTTGAAGAAGACCCCTTTTTACGAACACCCTAAAAAAGGCGGGTAAACCGTTTGCCTTCGCGGGCGGGTGCATTATCTTCCCGGACACGATGCTCCGCCCTGGAAGTAAAAATAGAAAATGGAGTCGAAGCAGATGGCCGACACGATTCTTCCTTTCACCCTGCCCCAATCGCAAACGCTGAAAACCCGAAGCCTGGACCGCATGGCGCGGCGCATGGTCCTGGCCTTGCTCGAAAAAATACGTCATGGCCAGATCACCCTGGCCGACCCCGAGGGAACCCACATCTTCGGAGCCCCTTCGACCGACTGGGCCATGCACCCGGTGGTGCGTATCCATCACCCGCGGTGCTACGCCTGGATGCTCTCGGGCGGCAGCATGGGGGTGGCCGAAGCCTATATGGCCGGGCTCTGGTCCACGGAGCGGTTGACCGACGTGGTGCGCCTGGTGGTGGCCAACCAGGCCGTATTCAAGGGATTGGACAGCGGCTGGATGCGCCTCACCGAGCCGTTCTACAAAGTCGCCCACTGGCTGCGCCGCAACACGGTGTCTGGCAGCCGGCGCAACATCGTGGCCCACTATGACCTGGGCAACGACTTTTACCGGCTCTTTCTCGACCCCACCATGACCTATTCGGCGGGCATCTTCGAACGGCCGGAGAGTACTTTGGAAGAGGCCTCCATCGCCAAGTACGACCGCATCTGCCACAAACTGCGGCTGGGCCCCGGCGACCATGTGGTCGAAATCGGCACCGGCTGGGGCGGGTTCGCCTTACATGCGGCCTCCCACTACGGCTGCCGCATCACCACCACCACCATTTCGGAACAGCAGCATGCCTTCGCCCGGGAGCGCTTCCGTTCGGCGGGCCTGACCGAGCGCATCACGCTGCTCAAAGAAGACTACCGCCATCTGACCGGCACGTTCGACAAGCTGGTCTCCATCGAGATGATCGAGGCCGTGGGCCATCACTTCCTGGGTGAGTTCTTCCGAAAATGCAGCGACTTGCTCAAAGCCGACGGGCTGATGGCGCTCCAGGCCATCACCATCCGCGACCGGGAGTACGACCAGCACCGCCGTTCGGTGGATTTCATCAAGCGCTACATCTTCCCGGGAAGCTGCATTCCCAGCGTATGCGTGATGCTGGAGGCCGTCCGCAAGCAAACCGACCTGGCCCTATGCCACCTGGAAGACCTCACGCCCCACTACGCGCGCACCCTGGCGGCCTGGCGCCGACGCTTCTTCGACAACATCGCCCAGGTGCGCGAAATGGGTTTTTCGGAAGCCTTCATTCGCATGTGGGAGTACTATCTGTGCTACTGCGAAGGCGGCTTTGCCGAGCGCCACATCGGCAACGTGCAGATGGTTCTGGCCAAACCGCTCTTTCGGTCATAATCGTACTCGTACGCGTACGAGTACCGCTTCGCCGAGTACGAATGGGACGCTTAAAACCTTCAGCGCTTGGCCTTGCGCGGAAACCATGGAAAGATTGCGTTGGTCTTTGCGATATACTCCCGGTAGCCCGGCCGGCGTTCGATGAGCCCCTTTTCGGTCAAGGGAACGCCCGTCATCTTCAGCAGGACGGTGGTGATGACCATGGGGCTGACAATCGTCCACCAGGCGCCCGGCGCGGACAGGGCGATGATGAAGATTCCCCACCAGAGCAAGACTTCTCCAAAGTAATTGGGGTGCCGGCTGTAAGCCCAAAGCCCGCGATCCATCACCCGCCCTTTGTTCTTGGGATCGGCCTTGAAGGCGGCCAATTGGGCATCCCCAACTGCCTCGAAGACAAAGCCTGCCAGCCAGAGCCCAGCCCCCAGTCCATCCCAGAGGGTAAACGCGGCCGGCGCGGGAGAAGATTGGGCATATTGCAGGGCCAGGGCGATGACCCACATGAAGAGCGCCTGCAGCAGAAACACCTTGAATAGACTGTGCCACCAAAAGGCCGGGCCGTTTCGGGCGCGCCACTGGCCGTAGCGCGGATCTTCGCCCTTGCCCCAATTGCGCAGGGTCAGATAGATGCTCAGCCGCGCGCCCCAGACGGTTACCAGCACTGCCAGCAGCCAGCGCCGGCCGGCATAACCGTCGGACAAGAAAAAGGTGAGCCAGGCGACGATCACGAAACCAAGGCCCCAAAGGCTGTCCACCACCGTCACGTTGCGCAACACCAGACTGCACAACCAGCCGACGACCATCAGCTTGATCACCACCGCCAAATTCACCAGCATCACCGTTACGATACTTTCCATGCGCGCCTCCCATGAAAACGCTTTGCGCCCTCCCGCTCAGCCCCGGTTGGGCTGGGCCGCGAGGGGGTCGCTGAAGAGACCGCCATTTTGGCGCAGGACCACGGCCTCCCGGATCTTCTGGTGCACCGCCCCATCGATGGGGTAGCGCAGGGCGATGGCCATGCCGATCAGATTGCAGACAGAGGGCACCAGGGCGTACAGCACCCGCAGGGTCCATTGCACCGTTTCGCTCTGGGGCGCGTTGGGCACATAACCGGCCAGGCCCAACACGGTCAATCCCACGCCGATGCCCAGGGCGGCCGCCAACTTCTTAGAGATGGCCCACAGGCCGATATACTGCCCTTCCCGGCGCTCGCCGCCCAGCAGTTCATCGTAGTCGATCACATCGGCCTGCATGGCCGACGGAATCGCCAGGGTGGCGCCGAAGCCGATGCCCGACAGGCACACCAGCACCCCATAGATCGCGGCATCCCCCGGCCCGAGGAAAAAGACCCCGAAGAAGGCGCCGGTATTGATGCCCATGGCGATCAACCAGGCGCGCTTCTTGCCGATGGCCCGGGCGATGGCGATCCAGCCCGGCAGAAACACGATGCCGGTGGCAAAGTAAAGCAACAAAAACAGGTCGGCATGGGGCGATTGCAGCACATAGGCCACGTAGTAAAGAATCAAGGTGGCCGGCAGGTTGTTGCCGATGGCGCTCACGGTGTAGGCCGCCAGCAGGATCATGAACGGGCGGTTGGCGCGCACCAGTTTAAAACCGCTCCAGATGCCCCTGGGTCCGGCGGAGGGCAACGCCGCCCGCTCGCGCACCATGGCCACGCACCACCAGGCCGAGCCCACGATCAAAGGTGCATAGAGCATGGAGATCCAGAAGAAAACCGCACGCTCGGCCTCCGGGCCGGCGGCCGCGCCGAGCCAGCCGCGCACCAGGGCCGGCGAAGCGGCGGCGGCCAGCGTGCCGGCGATGAGCAATCCGTCGCGCAAGGCGAAAAGGCCCACCCGTTCCTGGTAGTCGAAGGTGATCTCCGGTCCCAGGGACTCGTAGGGCACGGTCACCACGGTCCAAAAGAGAAAAAGCCCGAAAATGCCCGCGGCGAACCACGCCGTGGCCAGGGCGCCGGAGAAGTGGGGCGGGTTGAACAGCATGATCATCATGGCCGCCAGGAAAACCGAGCCCAGGGCGATATACGGCCGGCGCCGCCCGAAGATCGACCGGGTGCGGTCCGAGATGAGCCCCATGGCCGGGTCGGTCACGGCATCGAAGATGCGCACGCCGAAGAGGATGGTTCCCAGGGCCACCACGTCGATGCCCACCACATCGGTGTAGAACTTGGGCAGGTAGACGTAGACCGGTATGCCCACCACGGCCAGGGCAAAGGCCGGGAGAGCGTAGGCCATCTTACGCAGCGTCGAAACCCTGTGATCCACGGATGTCTGGCTCATCGGGCACCCAGTAGTTGGCGTTTGAAATCCGCATTCATGGGGTCATCCCCCAGCCACATGGCAAACAGCGCCGCGGCAAACTCGGCCCCCGGAATGATACCCAACGCGTCGCCGTTCAGGGATAGTTCAGTGCCTCGGCCCGGAATATAAGTCAAGGCATAACGATCCCCGGGCCGCACGTCGCGGTAGAGGGAGTTGTGGTAATCCACCTGGGGCCGGATGCGACCCAGGGTTTCGGCATCCACGTTGCGGGCCATGAAGCGATCGCTGACCTTGCCGAAATCTTCTCCCTTGAGGGCATGGAAGTATTCGACCTCCAGACGTTTGGGACTATCCCCCAGAATTTCCTCCGGCCCAAGCCCTTCCTCGTGATAGAGCGCTCCCACATAGGCCTTGATGAATCCCAGATAGCGGAACAGCCCGGTGCCTTGCAATCCAAGCCGCACCCCCGGGGCCTCATAGGTTGTGTCGAATTGGACATTTTCGATGACCGCGGCATGCCCACTGACCGGCACGATCAGGGCCATTAACACAGGCAGAAAAAATTTCACGGCGTTTTTTGCTTTCATTATCCACCTCACGGGGTCATGCCCTCTTGCAGTTCGTATGAATCGGAGCTACATGTTTTCAGGCACAATAGTTTGCACTCTTGGATCAATTGAAATACACAAGAAATAGGGGGGCGCTGGTAGCCAAAAACTACCCAGTGCCCATTTAAACTCCCACCCCCTTCCTTGCCGGCTTCGGAGGTTGTCATGCCGACTCTTTTCCACGTTAAACTCTATCTATGCACCGTGCCCATCTTTTTCGCCATCGACCTGCTCTGGCTGGGGATCGTGGCCAAGCCGCTCTACAAAAAGCACCTGGGGGACATCCTCGGACAGCAGGTCAACTGGAAGGCCGCCGCCGCCTTCTACCTTATCTATATCGCCGGCATCCTGATCTTCGCGGTGGTGCCGGCCCTAGAGAAGGGCTCCCTGGGCCGGGCCGTGCTCTGGGGGCTGCTCTTCGGCTTTTTCACCTACGCCACCTACGACCTGACCAACATGGCCACCCTGCCCCGCTGGCCCCTGACCATCGCCCTCGTGGACATCGCCTGGGGCATGTTCCTGTGCGCCGCCGTGGCCGCCTTGAGCTATCGGGTGGGGAGATGGATGCTCTGACACTGATGCAATTGCATGGAGCGGCGAGGCCGGCGCCGGAAACAATTGCCTTGACAATCTGTACCGGCTTGTAAAAAAATCATACCCAATCACACTCGCTTTCAATACCTGTCTCTCCCGTGCGTTCCGTGACGGCGGCGCCAGTCGCCAGCGACCCTCAATTCAACAGCGAGAGGAGCATTCATGACCAAGACAGTCCGACCGGCATCGGTCCAGGATACCAAACCGTCGAAACCGCCCTCCTTGCTGGAGGAAGCGGCCGAGTCCGGCAGCATGGAGAAGATCCGCGACATCCTGTTCGGCAATCAGGTGCGCGATTTCGAACGCCGCTTTGTGCGCATGGAGGAGCAACTGAACAAATCCTCGGCCGACCTGCGCGAGGAGGTGACCAAGCGCCTGGAGGCCCTGGAACGCTTTTTCAAGGAGGAGCTTGAGACGCTCAAGGTGCGGATCAAGGGCGAGGCCGAAAAGCGGACGGACGGCGAAAAACGGTTGGGCGACGAGTTGAAAAACAGCTCGGCCGCGCTGGGCAAGGCCATCCAGCAGACCGAAGAGAAGCTGGCCGAGGGGACCACCGACCTGCGGCAGCAAATCCTGCGGCAATCCAAGGAGCTCATCGGCGAAATCCAGGCCAAATCCGAACAGGCGGCCAAAGCCCTGGCCCAGACCGGCGAGCGTCTGGACGAAAGCAAAATCGACCGCGCCACCCTGGCCGAATACCTGGTGGATATGGCCATGCGCCTGTCGGACCACGCCGCCGCCGATGCCCGCCAGGCCAAAAACTGAAGCGGGAGACCATGGCTGAGCCCGAAGCCAAAGCGCCACCGCCATCCGGGGTGGCGGAAGACCCCCACGCCGCCCAGTGGCACGAGCTGCGCGATCTGCTGGCCGGGCCCGAGCGGCGCCAACTGGATGACCTTCGGGCACGCCTGGACGACCCGGTGCGCCGGGCCGAGGAGCTGAGCCAGGCCCTGCCCGATGCCCTGACCCTGGGCCAGGCCCGGGGCGAGCGCCTGGCCCGATCCCTGCAGCCCACCATCGACGCGGCGCTGAAGGTGTCGGTGGCCAAAGACCCCAAGGCTATCGCCGACGCCATCTTCCCGGCCCTGGGACCCGCCATCCGCAAGGCCATCAGCGCGGCCTTGATGGGCATGGTCCAATCCCTCAACCACCTGCTCAACCAGAGCTTCTCCCCGCGGGGCCTGCGCTGGCGCCTGGAGGCCCTGCGCACCCGCAAACCCTTCGGCGAGGTGGTCCTGCTCCACACCCTGCTCTACCAGGTGGAACAAATTTTCCTGATCCACCGGGGCTCGGGCGTGGTGCTCGCACAGGCGGCAGCCGGGGAGCGCCTGGCCCGGGACCCGGACCTGGTCGCGGGCATGCTCACCGCCATCCAGGAGTTCGTGAAGGACTCCTTCGACACCCAGGGCGCCGAGATGCTGGACACGTTGCGCATGGGCGGCGACCACAGCGTCTGGATCGAACAGGGGCCCGAGGCCTTCCTGGCGGTGGTCCTCCGCGGCACCCCGCCCCTGGCCCTGCGAGACCGCTTCCGGGCGCTGCTGGAAGAGATCCATCGGCTCTTCGCCGGCCAGTGGGCGGCCTTCGCGGGCGACACCGCGGCCTTCGCCCTGGTGCGCCCCCGGCTGGAAGAGGCACTGGTGGGCCAGCAGCGCGACGAGCGCCGGCGACCATCGCCGTTGTTGTGGGTCGCCGGCGCCGCCTTAATCACCGCGGCCCTGGCCGGCGGCGGATGGCTGCACGCCCGGCGCACCCATTGGCGCGATACCCTGACCCTGCTGCGCGGCCAGAGCGGCATCGTGGTCACCTCGGCCCGGCAAAGCTGGGGCCGGTACTACATCGAGGGGTTGCGCGACCCCCTGGCCCAGGACCCCGACGCGCTCCTGGCCGCGGCCGGGATCGATCCCCAACGGGTGCACAGCCGCTGGTCGCCCTATATCGCCCTGGACGAGGCCCTGGTGCTGCGCCGCGCCCAGGCGCGTCTAGCGCCCCCCGACGGCGTGACCCTGGCCCTGCGCCACGGGGTGCTCAGCGTCAGCGGCCCGGCGCCCCACGACTGGGCGGTCCGACTGCAGCGGCAGCCGCCGGCCATTGCCGGCATCGACGGCTGGGACCTGGCGCACCTGGAGGATCCGCAGATGGCCGGCCTCCAAGGTCTGGCCCACCGGCTGGCGGGGCTGAACATCGGATTTCGGCTGGGCAGCGCGGCGCTGGACGCCGACCAGCAACCGGCCCTGGACGAAGCCGCCGGTCTGGTCGCCCAAATACAGGCGCTGCGCCGACAGATGGCCTTTTCCATCCAGGTGGCGGTCATCGGGCACAGCGACCCCACGGGCAGCGCCCAGACCAACCTGCGCCTGAGCCAGGAGCGCGCCCAGGGCGTGGTGCAATATTTCGTCTCCCAGGGGCTCGATCCCATCGGCCTGGCGGCCGCGGGAAAAGGCGCCCCGTCAAAGGTCGCGGCCGGAGCCCCGGCCGCACCAGCCGATACCGATCGCCGGGTCACCTTCCAGACCTACATCGACGGGAAACAGGTAAATCCACATGATTAAGAAGAAGATCTGCATGATCGGCGCCTTCGCCGCCGGCAAGACCAGCCTGGTGCAGCGCCATGTCCACTCCATTTTTTCCGAGAAGTACCACACCACCGTGGGGGTCAAGGTGGACAAAAAGCAGCTCCAGGTGCAGGACCGCGACCTGGACCTGATCATCTGGGACCTGCATGGCGAAGACGACTTCCAGTCGGTGCGCATGTCCTACCTGAAGGGCTCGGCCGGCTATCTCTTCGTGGTGGACGGCACGCGCCGCGACACACTCGAGCTGGCCCTGGATCTGCGCGCCCGGGCCGAGGCGGCCATCGGCCGGCTGCCCTGCGTCTTCGCCCTGAACAAGTGCGACCTGCGCGACCAATGGGAGATCACGGCGACGGACCTGACGCGGCTGGCCCAAGCCGAGATCCCGGCCATGGAAACCAGTGCCAAAACAGGCCATTCCGTGGAAGCGGCCTTCCACGCCCTGGCCGCCCTGCTGCTGGAGGCGTGATGCTGGAATTACCCGAATCGGTGTGGCGCTACATCCAAGGCTGGCTGGAGAGCCGGTTTATCTTCGGTTACGCCCTGCTGGATGCCGAGGGCCGTGTGGCCGCCTGGGGCGGGGCCCTGGAGCGCCTGGGGCTGCCGCCCCTGGAAAAGGGCCGCCCCATCGGCGATCAACTGCTCTTCATGGAGGAGCTGCTGCCCCTGCAGGTGCCCTCGCTCTACCTGCCCATGGTGAAGATCGCCCCCGAACACTCCCTGGACGTTCACCTGTTCCAGAACGAATCGGGGTGTGGCCTGTTCCTGGTGGATGTCAGCAAGCACGAATTCGCCATTGCCCAGTGGCAGCAAAAGGCCAATGCCCTGGCCCTGATGCATGCCCGGGAGATCCAGGCGGCGGGCCGTGCCGCCCACAGCGCGGCCGACCTGTGCCACGCCCTGGAGATCGCCGCCCTGCGGCCGACCGACGATGGCGCCTTCGTCCTGATCGGGACGCCTCCGGCCTGGCTGGCCGGGTACGCTCCGGAAGCCGCCCAGGGCCAGGCGCTGTCCTGGACTCCGGACCAGCGCTTTCCCTTCCTGGAGAATTTCCTGGACGAGGCCCGCCCCTTCTGGGCGCGGCAGCAGGTGGGGTGTGCCCGCTCCGGCCTGTGGATCGACACCGAGGCGGACGGACGGGAGCATCTGCTGGAAGCCTTCGCGGTGACCACAGCCCACGAGCGATTGCTGCTCATCGCCCGGGACCTGCATGACTTCGGCGAAAAGCAGAAGGTGATCCAGACCGGGCGCGACATGGCCATGGAGAAAAGCGCGCTGCAACGCCTGCGCGCCGAGCTGGAAGCGGCGCGCAACGCCCTGGAGGCCCGGGTGGCCGAGCGCACCCGGCAACTGCAGGAGGCCAACCTGCGCCTGGCCGAAGAACTGGCCTGGCGCGCGCGGCTGGAACAAGAGCGCGCGGAGATCATGGACCAACTGCGCCAGGCCCAGAAGATGGAGGCCATCGGCACGCTGGCCGGCGGCATCGCCCATGACTTCAACAACATCCTGGCAGCCATCCTGGGGTTCACCGAGCTGAGCCTCACCGAGGCTCCCGAGGACAGCTTCTTGCGCAACAACCTCAAGCAGGTGCTGCACGCCACCCACCGGGCCCGGGAGCTGATCCGCCAGATCCTGACCTTCAGCCGCCAGTCCAAACCCGAACCCCAGCCGGTGCAGCCGGCCACCGTGGCCCAGGAGGCGCTCAAGCTGCTGCGCGCCTCCCTGCCGGCCGCCATCGAGATTCAGGAAGATATCCGCAGCCGGGCACTGGTCATGGCAGACCCCACCCAGTTGCACCAGGTGGTGATGAACCTGGGCACCAATGCGGCCCACGCCATGCAGCCCGAAGGGGGCGTGCTCACCGTGCAGTTACACGACACGCTGCTGCAACCCATGGACCTGATCCTCTATCCCGAGTTGCAGGCCGGCCCCCATTGCGAACTCACGGTCAAGGACAGCGGCCGCGGCATGCCCGACACGGTGCTGCGTAAGATCTTCGACCCTTTCTTCACCACCAAGGAGAAGGGCCAGGGCACCGGCATGGGACTTTCCGTGGTGCACGGCATCGTCAAAGCATGCGGCGGCGCCATCTACGTCAGCAGCTCCCCCGGCGTGGGCACCATTTTCCGGGTGCTGCTGCCGGTGGTGCCGGCGGCCGGCGGCGGCGTCCCCCCCAAGGCCCTGGATCTGCCCTGCGGCAGCGAGCGCATTCTGTTCATCGACGACGAACCCATGCAGACCGAACTGGCCACCCACATGCTTGGCCGCCTGGGCTATCGGGTGACGGCCATGACCGATTGCCTCAAGGCCCTGGCGTGCTTCTCCCAGGACCCCGGCCAATTCGACCTAATCCTGTCAGACATGAACATGCCCAAGATGAACGGCCGGGCCCTCACCGCCAAGCTTCGCCAGATGCGGCCGGACATCCCCATCATCCTGTGTTCCGGCCACAGCGACATTCTCGATCGCACCCGGCCCGAAGATCTGGGGGTGCAAGGCTTTCTCGACAAACCGATCACCATGAGCGAACTGGCCCAGGCGATCCGCAGGGTGCTGGAGCGTTGAGGAGAATGTACAGGCCTGATTTACGGCTATGGCCCCACCACGTCGCTGGCGTACTGGTCTTCACAGTTGTGCCGGCCCTGAGAAAGGTTCCATGGGCGGGCACTGCGCATGGGTCTTCTGTTCGGCTTCTTTGCCTATGCCACCTGCGACTTGACTAATGCATGGCCACACTGCCCCGCACGCCCCCTGCCATCACTCTCGCGCACATCGCCTGGGGCATTTTCCTTTGCGCCAAATAGGCTCGGTTGAGCTGTTAAGTGGACAGGGGGCAATTTTGGTCCCCCAAAGACGGGCATATAAGATGGTCTATACGCTATTGACACAAAGAGCACGGCATTGACACCTCCTTATCTTTTTGCCATATTCGCGCATTAAAAAGAAAGCCTTATCTACTCAGGGGAATACCATTGCAACTGCTTCGGTCCGGAACCAATATGCATAACTCTCAGCGTGATACACCGGAGCAACGCTTTTCCCTCTTACCTCTCGCCGCAGCTATAATCGTCCTTCTGCCATTTTCGCTAACCTTATCCTGGTGCCCGGACGTTGAGGGGCTTCGCGTCGGTGACATTTCATCAACCATTCTTCAAGGTAAGGCGTTGCTGCGCGGAAATTATCCGCTATGGAATCATTCAGATGGAATCGGCTTGCCACACCCATATGGCACAAGCCTGGTATATCATCCCATTGTTTTTTTGTTTGCCCTGCTTCGATTCGATGTTGCCATTCTCTTCCTGTATCTTGGCCACGCCATCCTGGGCACATACTCCATTTGGTATCTCTGCGGATACTTCCAAATCCAAAAACATGTAAAAGCCGTTTGCGTTTTAACTTACCTGATGAGTTCACCATCCTTGAACTATCTGGTTGGCATGGATTTCTGGCCTTCATGTGTTGTTGTATGGACGGGGATTCCCTTGCTGTTAATGCTCCTATGCAAATTTCTCGATACGCGTGAAGAACTTACCTTGCGACTTATGGTCCCCGCCATCGCAGGACTTGCCGGGTTTATCGTCATTAACTCCCATCTGGGCGCCTTAACATATTCAATGATGGGTTTGTTTTTTTTCGCATTTGCGAATATTCGAAAAGTTGCTTATCGCTGGCAGTACGCGGTGGTCATCCTGTTGCTTTTCGCACTGATCGTTTCGGAAAAGCTTTACACGACCTATTTGGAGTATTCGCGCTTTGGGCTTTCCAAGCGCACTTTCCAGTATTTGCCGCCAGACTTGCTGGCCATGTTTTTCTGGCCTCTCAAAACGCAGTCACTGGCGAGCATGTTCAAGGGGTCTCACTATCGATCGTTCTTCATGGGCTTTCCCTTTGTGTGGCTGGCATTCGCGGGCGCGTTATGGCCTTCTCGCTTTTTCCGCCATCAACGATCCATGGCCTTTGCAGCACTCATGTGTTTACTCTTTCTGTTCGTGCCTCCCCAACGGCTGCCCGGCAATTTAGTTGCAGCCAATTATCTCTGGCGCGACCCCTTGGTTCTTTTTTTTATCATTCTGGCTGGCCAGACGGCATCCCTGCTTCTTGAAAAAAAAGGGCGTATGGGTGCTTGGGCTCGAGTGCTACTGATCTTTCAAGTAATCACCTTGGTTGTAGGCCTGGGACCTTATTGGTTCAAAGGCCTTCGCCTGGGGCTGAAACATATGGTTGGCGAACCATCAAAAATACTGAGAACCTACACAGAAAAAGGGCCCGTCATCGAGGCCATTGAAAAGCACGGCATTAGGCCCGGTCGGCGCATTGTGCTGACAGACGCGGTACAATCCAAGCTGCGGTATTATTCAAAAGTCGACTACACCCTATTTCGAATTCACCAGATGCCACTGGTCAATGGAATTTTCAAGGGCATCGATTATACCGAGGTTTCGCCCAACCTCAAGTTCATGTACGGAAGCATCGATGCGAAGCCGTTTTCGACGAACAAGGATCTTTTGGAAATCCTGGGGATTGAATATCTGATCGCTTTTGCTGATGAAACTGTCCATAAAGGTCTTCAGCTCATCGAGATTATTGAGACCGTGAAAGGAGAATTGGCTTTATACGAAAACCCAGACCCCTGGCAAATGGCAAATCTATTGAAATCAAAGGTGCTTGAAGAAACAGATCTTACGCAATCAAATAGTACCGGCCTCATATATAGGGATTTTTCGACTCTAAAAAACTATAGAATGCAAGGGGCTGTGACTAAGATAAATAGGTATGACAATAGATTCCAAATCCAAATTATGCCTGCCTCGGATCGCAGTCTATTGTTCGTAAATTCATATTTTCGACCGTCTTGGCAAGCAACAGGCGTAGCACTCAACAAAAAAGTACCACTTAAAGTTCATTCGGTTCTTGGTGGGTTGATTGGAGTGGATATTCCCCCCGGCATATCCGATGTCACGCTTGTATATCGTCCATTGGCGAGAATTTTTCTTATAGGGATATCGCTTTCTGCGCTTTTGGGCTGTTTAATTGTTACTCTCCTTCTTTGGCAAAGAGAGAGAGTTTCATTACGCGGACGGATAGCTGTCCGGAATAGTTGATGCATCCCGGAATGAGGTGTTTTTGTCGAGTTTAAGATACATTGCTCCACGAATAAAGAAAGCCACCAAAGCAGTTTCACATAACTAAATACTAAAAGTTGATCGTGATAACTCAGCAATGCGGAAGAAGAATTATCTAATGGATTTAGGACAACGAACTTTCAGCAAAAGGCGCGTTTCTCATTGGAATTCAGTTGTGGATTTAGATGTAAATCGACCAACCCTTAAAAAATGCTATCATGATCATTTAGCCAAGGTTTACCAGTTTTTGGTCCCGATTGGATCGCGTATATTGGAAATCGGTTGTGGGCAAGGAGATCTGTTGGCGGCGCTTCAACCCAATGATGGGGTCGGTTTGGATTTCTCCACGGAGATGCTGAACAGGGGCCTCAAAAAGTACCCTCACCTTACCTTCATCAACCTGGACGCCCACGATATCGATGCGAATCGTCTTCCGGAGCCCCTGACGCGTCCTTTCGACGCTGTCATACTTTCCGACCTGGTAAATGACTTGTGGGATGTACGAGAAGCTCTCGAGCAGATTCGTTGCCTGTTCAAGCCGGATACCCGCCTGTTGCTGAACTTTCACAGCCATCTTTGGGAGAAACCGGCGCAATGGGCTCAAAATTACGGTTTCATGACGCCCCGCCTTGAACAAAATTGGCTAACGCCAGAGGACATGAGAAATCTCCTGGACTTGTCCGGCTTTGAAGTCATCCGGGTTTTCGATGATTTCCTCTGGCCTTGGCCCACGCCGGTTATACAACCATTGTGCAACCGCTGGCTGGCTAAGCTACCTCCTTTTCGCTGGTTCTGCCTGACGCATTTTATGGTCTGCCGTTCGGTTCAGCATTCCCCATCTCCCGGCAAAGTATCGGTGATTATCCCTGCTCGCAATGAAGCCGGAAACATCGAGACGGCGATCCATCGTGTCCCTGAAATGGGTACAGGAACAGAAATCATCTTCGTCGAAGGCAACTCTACGGACAACACCTGGGAAGTCATTCAGGAGACCATCGCGCGCTATCCCGAAAGAAGACTGCGGGCTTTTCGCCAAAAGGGCAAGGGCAAGGGGGATGCTGTCCGCATGGGTTTCGATGCTGCCGATGGTGATATACTCATGATTCTGGATGCCGATTTGACTGTCCCACCCGAAACTCTGCCGCAATTCTATGAGACGCTGATTTCAGGCAAAGCCGAGTTCGTCAATGGCGTTCGACTCGTCTATCCCCAGGAACAACAGGCCATGCATTTTTTCAACCTGCTCGGGAATAAATTCTTCAGCCTTGCATTTTCATGGCTGCTCGATCGCGGGATAAAGGACACGTTGTGCGGAACCAAAGTTTTAAAACGCGAACACTACCGTAAGATTGCGGCCAATCGGAGTTATTTTGGGGATTTTGACCCTTTTGGTGACTTTGACCTAATTTTTGGCGCCGCAAAGCTCAACCTGAAAAGTGTGGATTTGCCGATACGATATCGCGAAAGGATTTATGGCGCCACCAACATCTCGCGCTGGCGGGATGGTTGGATTCTGCTTAAAATGACCGTTTTTGCCGCGCTACGTATCAAGTTCGTGCCTTAGCTAGGATGAACAATGTTCAAAAGCCTGTTGGAACACCCGTATACGAGAGGCCTTTCCCCAGATGATCCGCAAACAACTATTTTGCGCCAAAGGATCGTGAGGGAAAAAGGGTTTCTTCGCAATTTGTATAGAGAATGGTACGTTTGGCTCGTTGCCCAAGTTCCGGAGCTTTCCGGAAATGTGCTTGAACTTGGCTCCGGAGGTGGCTATCTGAAAGACTTGCTTCCGGATTGCATTACATCGGAAGTTTTTTGGTGCCCCAATGTGGATCTGGTTTCAAATGGTCGTTCGCTTCCATTCGCCGACCACAGTTTGCGTGCCATTCTAATGTTAGATGTGTTTCATCATATCCCCAATATCGCCGAATTCCTGAGAGAAGCCGAGAGAACTCTCAAACCAGGAGGAATCGTGGCCATGATCGAACCATGGATGACACCATGGTCCAAATTCATTTATCGACACTTTCATCCCGAACCATTTGAGCCGGATGTAGATGACTGGCGCTTTCCTTCCTTGGGACCGCTTTCGAGCGCAAATGGCGCGCTTCCCTGGATAGTATTTGCCCGTGACCGCAATATTTATGAAACCCTCTTCCCCGGTCTCCGCATCGAGAGTATTATTATGGATTATCCCTTCAGCTACTTGGCGTCCGGCGGCATTTCGTTGCGTTCTCTTTGCCCATCGTGGAGTTTCGATTTCTTTAGACGATTAGAGCATAAGTGTTTGTCTTTCATGGAGTTCATTGCGATGTTCGCTCGAATTGTTCTTCTCAGGGTGTAGCGGCCATATTACCTTTTTATTCTTCAACAACGAACATTTGCTTACATTTGGAGCATAAGAATGAAACGCGGTGGCAAAACCCATCTAGAAATCGAACACGGCAAAGTCCTCCTGAATGGCGGAGCAGCTAAAATTTGGGGATGGGAGTCCCCGGCTGGGCAGGAGAGAGTGCAACGGCGCGTGAAATGGCTTATTGACACCTGTCATTTAAGGCCTGGAGTTAAAGTATTGGAATGCGGTTGTGGTACCGGTACCTTCACGCGCCACTTGGCCAAAAGCGGTGCGCTGATCACAGCGATGGATATTTCACCGGACTTGCTATCGCGCGCCATCGAGGAATGTCCGGCTCCCAACGTGGCTTTCCTGCAAGGAGACCTTGAATGTCCCGACGTTCTGAGCGACAGATATTTCGATGTCATCTGCGGTGTTTCCGTTCTGCACCATCTTAATGTCATCAAAACCCTGAAAGCCTTGCGAAACAAGCTCAAGCCAGGGGCGCGTTTTGCTTTTTCCGAGCCTAATCTCGTCAATCCAATCAACAAATACTATATTTTCGCTTTGGATGCCGAAAAACGTCGTCTTCGAGGAACCAGCCCCACTGAAATGGCCTTCAGACCGAATGAATTAAAGCAGATTCTCGATAGTGCCGGGTATAAGTTGGATGCTCTGGAGATGCGGGATTTCATGCATCCTGCCATCGCGAAACCTTTCATTCCTATCGCCAAATGGATTGAGCGCGTTGCCGAGGCTACGCCTCTTATACAGCGCTTCAGCGGCTCCATATGGATCAGCGGTAGAGTGTAAATTTTGAAGCTTTGGTATCAATCCGCGAGCGCCAAGACGAAGGCAATAAAGCAGGAGGAAGCTTTCCTATCGCAATCTCCGGGATCGGTGTATCTCCAATTCACGTCACTGATTCTGCCTCCTTTCAGCTTTGGGCTTTTTCCCGCTTAATGAAATCGACCGACCAGTGAATACAGGAAAAGCTGCGATCATAAGATAGTGCCAAGCTTATAACGCAAAACAATTTACGTAAATGCTTATGCGGCCATCGGAACCGACCAACACCAAACAAGACCACAAGATAACCAGCGCTTTTTGCAAAGGCCTTGACCAAAACCGCGGATAGTGCAAAATAAAGGATATTTTACCGAAAACCCGAATTCTTGGGAGGGAGGGGAAGAGCGGATTTTCGGGATGGTGATACGCACTACCAAGGCCGCTCACTCCTATCCTTATTTTGGCCAATATTTTCCGTATGGATTTCGTACGACAGGTTGTCTATTTCCAAGCCGTTTCCGTGTCGCTTCCATGAGGTCAATCCTGCTTCTACGCTACGGATATTCGCGCCATCAGCCGGTTATTTACCGCGAACTGCCGGCATTTTCCCGCCGATTTCGGCCGGAGGGTTATCATGAGTAAGCCGGTCACTGCCCTGGGGCTTTGCATGGGCGCCTCCACGGTCTCCCTGGTGCAAATCCGCTGCGCCCCCGCCACTGACGCCGATGCCCACGAGGGGGCGCGGCCGGTGGTCCTTGCGCATGCCGTCCACACCCATGACGGCGATCCCAAACGCACGCTGCTCAAGGCCTTGGAAGCCGTGGACTGGTCGACCATCGACCGAGTGGCGGCCACCGGCCGCAAATTCCGCGACTTTCTGAACCTCTCGGCCATCCCCGAGCCCGAGGCGGTGGAGTATGCCTACGATCACTTGAAACCGGCCAAGGGCCACTGCCCGGCGGTGATTTCGGCCGGTGGCGAGACCTTCATGGTCTACACCCTGGACCCGGGGGGCCGCATCACCAACGTGCTTACCGGTAACAAGTGCGCCGCGGGCACCGGCGAGTTCTTCCTGCAGCAACTGCGGCGCATGGATGTTTCTATAGATACCGCCGGCCAGTGGGCCGAGGCGACCGAGCCCTACGGCGTTTCGGGACGCTGCTCGGTCTTCTGCAAGTCGGACTGTACCCACGCCACCAACAAGGGCATTCCCAAGGCGCGTGTCACCGCCGGCTTGGGCCAGATGATGGCCAATAAAGTGCTGGAACTGCTCAAAAAGGTGGAGCGGCGCGACCTGATGCTGGTGGGCGGTACGGCCCGTAACCAGATGATGGTGCGCTATTTGCGCCAGGCCATCCCGGGGCTGGTGATTCCGGACGAAGCGCCTTACTTCGAAGCGTTGGGCGCGGCCCTGTGGGCTTTGGAAAACAATCCCCGGCCGTTCCCGGGCCTTGCGAATCTCTTCGTGGCCCAGCAGCGGCGGTTCGATCTGCTGCCGCCCCTGCGTCAGTTCGAAAATCAGGTGACGTTCAAATCCGTCGCCCGGGATACGACGCGGGCCGGCGACGTCTGTTTGTTCGGCCTGGACGTGGGCTCGACCACCACCAAGGCGGTCCTGATCCGCGAAGCGGACCAGGCCCTGCTGGCCTCGGTCTACCTGCGCACCAACGGCGATCCGGTGGGCGCCTCGCGGCAGTGCTACCGCGCCATCCTGGAGCAGATCCAGCCCCACGCGCACCCCGACCAGGTTTCGATCATCGGCCTGGGGGTGTGCGGCTCGGGCCGCCAGATCGCCGGCCTGCACGCCCTGACCGACGGGGTGATCAACGAGATCATCGCCCATGCCACGGCCTCGGTGTACTTCGACCGCGAGGTGGACACCATCTTCGAAATCGGCGGCCAGGACGCCAAGTACACCTTCATCACCAACGGCGTGCCCTCGGACTACGCCATGAACGAGGCCTGTTCGGCCGGCACCGGGTCGTTTCTGGAAGAGTCGGCCCTGGAGACCCTGGGCGTGCCCATGGAGCGCATCGCCGAAGTGGCCATCGAAGCGAAGCTGCCACCCAATTTCAACGACCAGTGCGCGGCCTTCATCTCCTCGGACATCAAGAACGCCATCCACGACGGCGCGGCCCACGAAGACATTCTGGCCGGCCTGGTGTACTCCATCTGCATGAACTACAACAACCGGGTCAAGGGCAACCGGCCCATGGGCACCAAGATCTTCATGCAGGGCGGCGTGTGCTACAACCGCGCCGTGCCCCTGGCCATGGCGGCCCTGACCGGCAAGCCCATCGTGGTGCCCCCCGAACCGGGCTTGATGGGCGCCTTCGGCGCGGCCCTGGAAGTCAAAAAGCGCATCGACAACGGCCTCATGACCCGCAGCCACTTCGACCTGGCGGTGCTGGCCGAACGCGAGACCCAGTACGGCGAACCATTCATTTGCAAGGGTGGCGCCGAAAAATGCGACCGGCGCTGCCAGATCGCCCGCATCGCCATCGAAGGCGAGGTCTACCCCTTCGGCGGCGCCTGTAACCGTTACGACAATCTGCGCCGCAAGCAGCGCTTCGATGTGGCCCAGCTCGACCTGGTGCGCGTGCGCCAGCAGTTGATCTTCGGCAAATACGCCCCCGTGCCCCTGGACCCGGCGGCATCCGGCTACCGCGGCCGCGTGGGGCTGAACCGCAGTTTCCTGGTGCACACCTACTACCCGCTCTACGCCCAGTTCTTCAGCATGCTGGGCTATACGCCGGTGCTACCGCAAACGCCCGACCCGGAGGGCATCGACCAGCGCAACGCCCCCTTTTGCTACCCCGCCGAGCTGGCCCACGGCTTTTTCCACGACCTGATTTCCAGGCAAGATGCGCCCGAAGTGCTTTTCCTGCCCCACTTCAAGTCGGTACCGGCCATCAATGGCGACCGCAACGCCCAGGTGTGCCCCCTGGTGCAGGGAGAAACCTTCTACCTGCAATCGACTTTCCGGCCGCGCCTGAGCCAGCTCAAGCAAAAGGGCATGCGCCTGTTCGCTCCGCTGATCGCGCTGTCCGACGGCGTGGAGGGCGCCCGCCGCCCCCTGCTGGAGACGGCCGTCGCCCTGGGCATCTCCCCGGCCATGGCCCAGGAGGCATTCAACCAGGCGGCCACCATCATGCGCGCCTGCCTGGAAGAGATGCGCGAGTTGGGCCGCCAGGCCTTGTCCCAATTGGAGCAGACGCCCGAAAAGATCGCCGTGGTGCTTTTCGCCCGGCCTTACAACGGCTTCACGGAAGAGGCCCACAAGGGGATCCCCCACAAATTCGCGTCCCGGGGCATCCTGGTGCTGCCCCTGGATTTTCTCGATCTGACCAATCTGCCCACGCGGCGCCACATGTACTGGGGCATGGGCCAGCGCATCATGACGGCGGCGCGCAAGGTCAAACCCCATCCCCAGCTCTTCGCCACCTACATCACCAACTTCTCTTGCGGACCCGATTCTTTTCTCATCGGCTACTTCCGCGATGTCATGGGTCGCAAACCCTCGCTGACCCTGGAGCTGGACAGCCACACGGCCGACGCCGGCCTGGAGACACGCATCGAGGCTTTCCTGGACATCGTCAAGGCCTACCGCCAGTTGGAAGCGAAGATGCAAACACCCGCTGTCCCGGTGGATTTCCGCCCGGCCAAGACCGTGGTTCAGGATAAGATATTGTCGGTCGTCGATTCGGAAGGGAAAACCCTGCCCTACACCGATCCGCGCGTGACGCTGCTCTTTCCGGCCATGGGCGAGCTGGCCGTGCACATCATGGCCGCCACCTTCGCCAGCCATGGCTTTCATACCCACGCCCACGCGCCCAGCGACGAGGCCATCCTCAAACTCGGCCGGGGCAACACCTCCTGCAAGGAGTGCCTGCCGTTGATCCTCACCACCGGCAGCCTGCTCAACTATGTGCGCAAGCACCAGCGACCGGATGAAGTGGTGCTTTACTTCATGCCCACCGGTTCCGGACCGTGCCGCTTCGGGCAGTACTACATCTTCATGGAAGACCTGGTCAAGAAGCTCCAGATCCCCAACGTGGCCATGTTCGCCCTCTCTTCGGAAAATGCCTACGAGGGACTGCCGACCTCCCTGCACCGCCGGGCCTGGTGGGCCGTGCTGCTTTCGGATATCCTCGAAGATATCCGCGCCATGCTGCTGGCCAATGCCCAGGAACGCGACACGGCCATGGCGCTCTTCGAGTCCCATTTTAAGGAGATCCTGGCGACCCTGCGGACCGGAAAGTTCGAAGAACTGGAGCGCGTATTGAAAGCATGCGCCTCGGCGCTGGCCCGCGTGCCCCTCAAACGGCCCGTAGCGCAGGTGCCGGTCGTCTCCTTGATGGGCGAGATCTTCGTGCGCCGGGACGGCCTCTCGCGCCAGTACCTGACCGAGCAGTTGGCCGACAAGGGGTTTGCCACCGTCTGCGCGCCGGTGGCCGAATGGGTGCTCTACTCCGACTACCTGGTGCACAGCGGCTTGAGCGACCAAGCCCCCGACGGCTGGCGCAAAAAGATCAACGGACGCCTTAAACAGCTCTTCATGGCCAAGGATGAACGGCGCATCAAGCGAATTCTCTCCGCTTCGGGGCTGGTGCATGCCGAGCCGCTGCGCGTCTCCTCGGTGATCGACACGGCCCGGCCGTATATCTCACCGCACCTGAGCGGCGAGGCCATTCTAACGGTCGGCAGCGCCATCCAGGAGGTCGCCTCCCACTCGTGCGGCGTCATCGCCATCGGCCCCTTCGGCTGCATGCCCAACCGCCTGGCCGAATCGATCCTCAACGAAGCCATGAAGCGCGAAGACAAACTGGCCGCCGAACCCGACAATCCGCGCCTGCGCACGATCCTGACCGACCTGCACGACCTGCCCTTTCTGGCCATCGAAAGCGACGGATCGCCCTTTCCGCAGCTAATTCATGCCAAGCTGGAGGCCTTTTGTCTGCGCGCCGAACGCATGCACGTGCGCATGCTGGCCGCCCGGTTACAGAATTAGCATGTCCTCCGTCGCAAGGTTCCGGCAAAAAAATCCACCTTATACATATGCGGGTGAAGGCCGTCGGAGGGCAACGGCGGCCTGGGCCCCTCTCGGCCTTGGCCTGCACGCGATCGTTGTTTTTCGACAACCTGGCGGCCACATCAATTGATAAGGGGCTCGGGTTTGTGGTAAGCCTTGCGGGTTCGTATGACAGGCCAACGTGAGCGCAGACGCCGCCAGGGTTAATGGCGTTTAGAATCCAAAGCAAGGAGCATCGACTCAGGATGTCCAAAATCAAGATCGCCATTGTTGGGGTGGGTAACTGCGCCAGCGCTCTGGTCCAGGGGATCAGCTATTATGCAACGAAAACGCCTCAGCAGGCCGTCGGGTTGATGCACTGGGACCTGGGGGGCTATCGGCCCCATGACATCGAAGTGGTGGCCGCGTTCGATATCGATGCCCGCAAGGTGGGCCAGGATGTGAGTCGTGCCATCTTTGCCCCGCCCAACTGCACCACGGTTTTTTACCCCGGAGTGCCGGCCACCGGTACGCTCGTTGCCATGGGAAAGGTGCTCGACGGGGTGTCGGAGCATATGCAAGCCTATGATCCCGAACGCACTTTCCAACCCGCCGATTTGCCCCAGCCCCAACAGGCCGATGTGATCCGCCTGCTCCAGGAGAGTGGCGCCCAGGTCTTGCTCAATTACCTGCCGGTGGGTTCGGAACAGGCCACCCGCTTCTATGCCGAGTGCGCCCTTTCGGCCGGGGTGGCCTTGATCAACAACATCCCGGTCTTCATCGCCAGCGATCCCCAGTGGGCCGGGCGCTTTGCGCGCAAGGGCGTTCCCATCGTCGGCGACGATATCAAGTCCCAGTTAGGCGCCACCATCACCCACCGGGTGCTCACCGATCTGTTCAAAAAACGGGGGGTTGCCCTGGAGCGCACCTATCAGCTCAACACCGGCGGCAACACCGATTTTCTCAACATGCTCAATCGCAACCGGGTCTCGTCCAAGAAAAAATCCAAGACCGAGGCCGTGCAGGCCGTGACCGCCCACCGTCTGTCAGCGGAAAACATCCACATCGGCCCCAGCGATTACGTGCCCTGGCAGAAGGACAACAAGGTGGCCTTCATCCGCATGGAGGGGCGCCTGTTCGGAGACGTGCCCATGAATCTGGAAATGCGCCTGTCGGTGGAAGATTCGCCCAATTCGGCCGGCGTGGCCATCGACGCCATCCGCTGCGCAAAACTGGCGCTGGACCGGGGCCTGGGGGGCGTTCTGGAGGGGCCGTCCGCCTATTTTTGCAAAAGCCCGCCGCGCCAGTTCGACGATGATGAGGCCTTTCGGTTGATTGAAGCCTTCATCGAGGGCAAATAGAATGTTAAAAAACCGGAAACGCATCGGGGTTATTGTCCATCCAGAAATGGTAGCTTGCGTCCCAGATCAAGGCAGGAGCGTTTTTGAGACCGCAGGCGTAGCCGTACTACGCCGAGGATCTCAAAAACGCGACAACGCAGATATGGGAGGCAAGATGCCGTTTCTGGATGGACACTGCTAATTAGGGCGGCGGCCGACGGCATAGCTCACTTCCACCTTTTCCTTGCCGCCCTCGGCGATTTTCAGGGCTCTGGGTTGCAGCACCAGGGCCACGTTCATCTGCCCCGAGGTTTTGAGGTTCTCCAGCAGAACTTTCTCGGTATAGACGGTCTCGATGCGGTCCAGGACCCGTTGGGCCCCCATCACCTTCACTTTGCCGGGAGTCACCGCGGCACTTTCCAGGATCATGCCCGGGGGCAAGGCCCCCACCCAATCCACCTGCACGGCCACCTCCTTGAACGCCGGCACATCCAGGGCGACCTTCACCTCCGAAGGTTCGATGCGGTTGAGTCGCAAACCGGGCGGCAGAACGATGTTTTCGTTGGAAAGCGTGTAGCTGTTCTGGCCGCTGACGGCGCTGCTCAGATCCAGCTTGACCTTCACCTGATCGATGCGCAGGGAACCGATCAGGGCAGCGGAACCGCTCAGGTGCAGGCGCACGGTATTGGCCGAGGTGGAATGGATCTGGGTTTGCGGATCGCGGTTCAGGTACTCCAGGGGCACCTCGACGCTGGTCAGGGTTTCCATCCCCTTGGCGAAGCTGAACCAAACGCCGGCCATGCACAGCACGCAGATCACGGCCGCGGCGGTCAGCTCTTTGCTTTCGCGCCGCATACTCAAGTGATCGCCCTGCCCCCTGGCCGTACCCAGATGCTCGGCTAAAATAGTCTCCAACGCCACATTGTCGCCGATGGGGGTGAAGATGTTGCCTTTGACCGCCATCACCGACCCCCGCTCTTCGGAGACCACGATCACCAGTGCATCGGACTGTTCGGCCAGACCCGCGGCGGCGCGATGGCGCGTGCCGTAATTTTTGGGCAGATCGTCGCGCAGGCTCAGGGGCAAGATGCCGCCCACCCGGATGACCCGGTTGCCCTGGATCAGCGCGGCGCCGTCATGGGCCGGATTGCCGTTCCAGAAGATCGAAACCAGCATCTCCTTGGAAACCAGGCCGCCCCATTGGAGGCCCCCCTGGATCATCTCGTCCAGATCCTCTTTGCCGGGAAACACCATCAACGCGCCAATGCGGTGCCGGGCCAGCTCATACACCCCCTGCACGATGGCATCGATGGGCAACACCTCGCTTTTTTGGGGAAACTCCCACAACAGGGCGCGCAAATTTTTGGCTTGCAGCACGTTGCGGATCTCGTTGCGGAAAACGATGACGATGATCAGCGCGGCACCGGCGATGATCCCCTGCATGGCCCAACTGGTGACGATCAAACCCAAGGCCACCGCCATGCGCTGGAAAATCCACAACAAAGCGATGCCGGCCAGGACGCGGATAACGTTGGTCCCCCGAAACAGCACGTAAAGCCGGAAAAGGATGTAGCTGTTGAGGAGCACATCGATGATGTCTTGCCAGCGAATGGATAAAAGAAAGGTGAAAAAAGAGTTCATGCTTCCCCAGGAGGTCAATCGATGACGCTAAAGCGCAGCGTTCTGATCAATCGGGATTGGGCGTTCCAGATCTCCACACGCCAGGGCCCCTTGTCCTCTTCGCGCAGCAGGATGCTGCTGTAGGTGGCCCATTTGGGAGGCTTGATGGTCAAGCGTTTGGTGGTGACCAGTTCATCCTGCCGGTACCACTTGTGATCCACGACCGTGGTATCGGCCACATCGTCGAACAGGGTGTAACACGAGATCCGGCCGGCATTGATGGAGAAGGCCACAGCAATGTATTTGGGTTCATAGCCATCGATGGATTCGCACATCACCGCGCGCACCAGCCGGATCGTCGAGCTGCCGGGCTCCAGGGACGCGTCGGTGGCATGCGCCGGGTCGAGCGTTCCCATGGCCATGCCGCAAAAGAGCACCAGCAGGCCGGCCATTCGGGCGGCGCGTATCCAGCGGGCAAATCGTGCGGGCGCATTCGTTTTCATGGGCCCCATTACTAACGAAAACACTCTTATTTGCAAGGAAAAATATCGCCTTGGATTCTATGAAAGATCACGTTGAGGAGGGGGCCTAGCGGAAGGAATTATTTTCGGCGCGGGGGGCCTTGGAAACCGATACCGCCTATCCCGGTCGCCGCAGCAGGTCGGCCAGCGTCTTTTCCACGATGATCTCCTTGTTGCTGCTGCGTTCGTGAATCGATTGAATTACGCTTTTATCCACCACCCATCCGAATCCGAGTTCGTCGAAGAAAATGATCTCATTTTTATGCATGGGAAGGTTACCTCCTGAAGGCCTATGTCCCGCCGCAACGGGTGCTTTGACTTAATATCGCCGCTTGCCTCCGAATCTTTAGCCCGAATTCATCCAGAAATGGTCGCCGCCAGCCTAAAGCCTGCACGTCAAGGTTGTTGCTTATCTCGAAGGAAGCTGTTCAGCGGGAATCGCTGCCATTCAAAAGGTTTATTTGACATGCGTTCGGGCTAGACCTTAAAATACCTCTCGATTCACCGGCCTCGGCCGGACGGCGGCCTTCCTCGCCGTGTCCCGATCGGCGCAATTGCCCGCGAACGCTACTTCCAAGGGGAGAGACAGAGTGGATTCAGATCGAACCGATTCACGCGCCCAACGGCGGACCATCTGGGGCTGGGCCTTGTATGACTGGGCCAACTCCGCCTTCGCCACCACCGTCATGGGGGTTTTCTATCCGGTCTTTTTCAAGCAGCAGTGGAGTTATGGCGTGGACCCCAACCTGAGCACCGCGCGATTGGGATTCGGACACGCCGCAGCCAGCCTGCTGGTGGCCATCATGGCCCCCATGCTGGGTGCCATGGCCGACCAGAGCGGGCAGCGCAAACGATTCCTCACGGGATTCACCTACATCGGCGTGGTGATGACCCTGTGCCTGGCCTTCATTCCCAAGGGCCATTGGCTCATGGCCATGCTGGGATACGGCGGCGCCTACATCGGATTTGCCGGCGCCATCATTTTCTATGACGCCCTGCTGCCCCAGGTGGCGCCACCCGACCGCCTGGACCAAGTCTCCAGCCTGGGATATGCCCTGGGTTACCTGGGCGGCGGCTTGCTCTTATTGCTCAACGTGGCCATGGCGCTCAAGCCGGCCCTGTTCGGCATCGCCGACGCGGGCCAGGCCGTGCGCTTGTCGTTTGTCAGCGTGGCGATCTGGTGGGGCCTGTTCGCCCTGCTGACCTTTGCCTGGCTGCCGCCGGACCCCGTCGGCCGGCGCCCGCCCCTGGGCCGGCAGATCGCCGCCGGCTGGGGCCAATTGATGACCACCTTTCGCAAGGTGCGCCGGCTCAAAACCGCCTTCCTCTTTTTGGCGGCCTACTGGTGCTATATCGACGGCGTGGATACGATCATCAAAATGGCCGTGGATTTCGGCATGTCCCTCGGCTTCGATTTCAAGGATCTCATCGTGGCCTTTCTGATCGTGCAGTTCATCGCTTTTCCGGCCGCTTTGGGCTTCGGCCAGTTGGGCCGCTATTGGGGCGTGCGCCGCTCCATCTACCTGGCCCTGGGGATCTATATCGGCGTGACGATCTGGGGGGCCAGCATGAACCGGGTCTCCGAGTTCTATGTGCTGGCCGCGGTCATCGGCCTGGTGCAGGGCGGTATCCAGGCCCTGAGCCGCTCCTACTACGCCCGCTTCATTCCTCGCGAGCAGAGCGCCGAGTTTTTCGGCTTTTACAACATGCTGGGCAAATTCGCGGCCATCATGGGGCCGGCCCTGATGGGGATGACCGGACTGCTGGCCAAACGCCTGTTGCTGCCGACCGACCCCACGGCGGAACAGATCCGGTCGGTGGGATTGCTGGCCACCCGTTCGAGCATTCTGGCCGTGCTGATCCTGTTTTTCGTCGGCGCGCTGCTGCTGTATTTCGTCGATGAAGAGAAGGGCAAAGCCGAAAAGGAAGGGATTTTCCATGAGTGAAGAGAAGAACATCGATCTGGACCCCGAAGCCCAAAAGCTTTTCGCGCAGTTCGGCGGTTTGCAAGCCTTCGATAAAACCAAGACCATGCCGGGCGCCGACCGGCTGGCCCAGAAACTATTGGATGAACAGAAGCGCTACGATGCCATCCGCATCCTCATGGTGCAGACCACCTGGCTGATCAGCCGGTACCTGCGCGACGGGCGCTTCGCCGGCGGCGATGAGCAGGAAACCAAGGCCTTCGCCAGCCTCGCCACCGCCATGGGCAAGCTGAGCAGCATCCCCGGCCACCTGGGCTGCCTGCTGATCCGCTTCCGGGGCACGGCCGGCAACCCCGAGCTGCCCGACAAATTCGACTATGAAATCGTTCTGGGTCACACCGCCGTGGATTACACGATCATGCCGCGCATTGTGCGGCGCAACGGCGAAAAATGGGCCAAACTGCCCGATCAGATGCGCGAGGCCTTCACCATCCTGGCCGATTACGGCGCCAACAATATCTTCGTGCGCCTGCCCGGGACCGCACCCCAGGAGATGGCCGACATCCGGCTCTGCCTGAAGGTGCTGTGCGGCTTCCGGGCCGCGCGCCAAAGCGGGGCCGCCATTGGGGTGGAGATCGACGGGGCTGGGCGCACGATCCCCTTGATCAATGATGAAAACCAGTTTCCCGATCCCAACCTGACCCTGCTGGCCGGTTTGAACCGCCTGGGCGCCAAGGCCATGGAGGGGCTGGTGGACAAGATCGATCGCTGGATGCGCCAGCAGTCGGCCGCCATGACAGCCGAAAAGCGGTACGCCGGCGTCTACAATGCGGCCATGGAATTGCCCAAGATCCAAGCCCAGGTCAAGCGGCCGGCCATGGAACTGAACAACGTCAAGTGGTTGATGACCGAGCTCGAGACCGAGACGCTCTCCCCGGAAAAGATGCGCCTGGCGCAACTGGCCATGGAGATCGGGCATGCCTCCCCCCAGCAGGTGGCCAAAATGATCCAGAGCATCTACGGCGAAGATTACGCCCGCATCAACAAAGCCCTGCTGGGCGAGCGGCTGCATCTGTCTTCCCATCTGCTCAATGCCGCCGAAAAGCAAAGCCAGGAACCCCAGCTCGCCAAGGAGCTGCTGGGCAACCTGCAAAACCGCCTGGACATGGTCAAGGACCAGGTGATCGACGATATCCATGTGGTGGAAGACACCGGCGAAGAACGCCGCGCCGGCAAGCAGCCGCCGCTGGAAGCGGTGCACAGCCAGATTTACAGCATGGTGAAGTTTTACAAAGGGCGCTCGACCACGCGCAAGAAGATGGTGGGCATGGTCCATCATCCCATCAGCTTCACCGACCGGGACTACGCCACCCTGTCCAAGGACTTCCGCATCTCCCTGGACGACGCCAAGGCGCTGGTTCAAAAGCTCAAAAACTGCTTCACCATGGAGGGCCGCTTCAAAAAGAGCGCTTTTGCCGAAGCCGTGGAGCACTTCCGCCAATACGAGCAGAAGATCTTCCAATTCCTCTGGAACCACATGAAGGACGTGGTCGTGGCCCAGGACCGCGCCGCCTTTCTCAACGCCCTGCAGGCCCTGACCACCCAGATGGATCAGCCCAAGAAAGCGGTGAAGATCCTGCTGGAAGATCTATGCGAAGATCCCAATCTGGTGCGCTATTCGGACAACAAGGCCATCATGCTGGCCAACCTCATCGTGCATCGCGAAAAGTCCCTGACCGACTACGATATCACGCCCGAAGACATCGTTCTGAACCGTCACAACATCGACAGCCAGGTGGCGCAGTACGCCACTTGGCGCATCGAAAAGGGACACGAGGATTTCTCCACCAAAGTCCAGACGATCCACCGCAAGATGACCGAAGCCCTGCAGCTGGGCCAGACCGGCGATCAGCAAATCCCGGCCGCGGTCCTCATCAATCTGGAACGGGAGCTGTATATTTTTCTTTCCCTGGTGGCGTGCGACACCGGCAAGGCCATTCTGCAATCGGCGGCCGGCGAGTATGGCGATCCGGCGGCCAAAATCTACCACCAGAAGGAGAGCGAAAACTGCCTGGGGGCCCTGCTGCAGAATCTGCGGGTGGCCCTGCGGGGGGTGGGCAGTGTGGGCAACAGCGGAGACATTCCGGCCATCGAACGCATCAAAGAGAACGAAGAGAGTTTCGGCCGCCTGAAAAACGACCGCAACTTCCGGGCCCAGGCGCGCATGATCACCGAGTGGGTCAATGAGGCCGTCAAGCTAATCAAGTTCCGAAGCTGATCCCAAAGGCACGCAGTGACAGCCCTCGCATCATTCGCCCTCATAGTTGCCGATCTTTCGCGAATACTCCGGATAAAGCTTATGCGCGCATTCCGGACAGATGCTGTGGCTGAAGTCAGCTTCAGAATGGACCTTAATATAAGCTTCAATCTGGCTCCAGTTGCCTTGCCCGTCTCGAATCCTTTTGCAAGAAGCACAGATCGGCAGCAGCCCACGAAGAATCCGTAAATCCGTCAAAGCCTTTTCCCGCTCACGAAAGGCTTTTTCACGGCCTTGTTGCTCCTTTTTATGCTGCAAGCCTATGAATACCGTGGCCCAGATGGCAAACAGGGCCATGGCGCGATTAAAAATAATTTTCCACAGCACATCGCCGACAGGTTGATAGAAGAAAACAGCCACCGTAAATGCGCTACAAGCGAAACCAACCCAAATCGTGAATTTCTTCCGGGATGACCACAGCGAAAGCAATATCACCACCAGATAGGAAACCGCCATGGCGGCGCCCAGCGGGATCATCAAATCGAGCACCAGGATCACGGCTGCAAGCGCCCCGCAGCCAAGACGAATAAGGGTGTCACTCCAACTCTTGGGGTCTGGCTGTTCTTTTGATTTACCGGCCGTCATCGGAAACCCCCAACGATTCGCTTGTGACGCATGGAAGCCTTCGTGATTTGGCGCGATGCAACGAACTATACCAAATGCAATATGAGCGCGTTGGCGGGACTCAAGGTGGCAGATCTCGAAGAAAAGCGACAATGACAAGATCTATTGGGAAAGCTCTTTTTGATAAATGGCTAAAGACAGATCGATGGCATCCGCACTTTTTAAATGCATATTGAAATCCCACCGCGAAAGCAAGGGTAAACCTTACCCTTACCTCGCCCCGCCCTTTGTCTCACGTGCCTTGGAGATGAGCGCCCGGCGCTCTTCCAGGCGGGCCTGGAGTTTGGGGAACTGGTTGACGTCGGTGTGGGGCAGGAAGAGGGCCGCGATGTAGTTGTCGTAGTAGGAGGGGGTTTCGGAGAGTTCGAAGTTGGTCATCATGTTGGTGACCCCCACCACCTGCTGGCGGATGCTGTTGGTCAGGGCGCTCATGCGCGCACCCAGCAGGGAGCTGTTGCCCACGTAGACCACCTTTTCGGGTTCGACCTCGGGCAGCAGGCCGATGATCATGGCCCGCTCCAGGTCCACATAGCTGCCGAAGCCGCCGGCCAGGATGATCTGCTCCACATTCTCCATGGACATGCCCACTTCCTTGAGCAGCGTTTTGCAGCCGCTGTAGATGGCCCCCTTGGCGCGGATCAGGTTGTCGATGTCGATCTCGTTGATGGTGATGTCGCGGTCGATTTGGGTGCTCTCGCGATAGGCCAGCACATACTCGTAGACATTGTTGTTCTCGCGGATGCGGGCGGTCTTCAGGTCGCGGTCGAACTTGCCCTGGTTATCGATCACACCGGTTTCGAACAAGGTGGCCACCATGGTGATCAGGCCCGAACCGCAGATCCCCTTGGGCCGCTGGTTGCCGATGGTGACGATCATGGGCTCGAGGGTCTCGGGGTCGATGGAGAAATCCTCGATGGCGCCCTTGGCGGCGCGCATGCCGAACTGGATGCCGCCGCCCTCGAAGGCCGGCCCGGCGCTGCAGGCGGCGCACGCCATCCAATCCTTGTTGCCCACCACCACCTCGGCATTGGTGCCGATGTCCATGAACAGGGTGAGCTTTTCGGTGCGGTACATGCCGCTGCCCATGACGCCGGCCACGATGTCGCCGCCCACGTAGCTCGAGACCTGGGGATAGACCAGGGCCGTCACATGCGAATCCAGATCCACCCCCAGATCGGTGGCCCGGATGGGCGGATAGACCATGGCCGTGGGCACATAAGGCGAGCGGCGGATGAAGCGCGGTTCGACGGCCAGCAGCAGTTGGGTCATGGTGGTGTTGCCCGCAAAGGTGATCAGGGAGATGTTCTCCCGGCTCACCTTGGATTGCTTCAGCAGGTGGCCGAGCACCTTGTTCACCGTGGCGATCACCACCTGCTGCATGGTCGCAAGCCCGCCGGGTTTTTCGGCGAACATGATGCGGCTGATCACATCTTCGCCATAACTGATCTGGCCGTTGAATTCGCCGTGCTCGGCCAGGGCTTCGCCCGAGACCAGGTCAACCAGTTGGCCGAACACCGTGGTGGTGCCGATGTCCATGGCCACGGCATAGTTCTGGGCGGTGGTGTCGCCGGCCTGCACATTGATGATCTGGTTCTTGCCCGAGTTGCGCACCGGCCGGGCCAGGGTGACCGTCACCTTGAAATCCTGCTCCCGGAAGATGGTGGGTATCTTGCGGATCACCGGCAGCTCGACTTCCATGCCATGCTCGTTGTGGTGCATGCGCAGGTGGTTGACCAGGCGGGTCACATCGGGCAGATGGTCCTGGGCATCGGGGGGGGTGAGTTCTACGTATATCTTCTCCACGGCGGGAACAAAAAGCCCCTGTTGCTTGATCTCCTCAAAGCCGATCTGCTGCACGCTGGCGGTGCGCCGGGGGGCTTTGCGCTGCAGGGCCGAGGTGTCGATGTAGGACTCCACCGGCACGCGCACGCTGACGTCCCCCTGGACGAGGGTCTTGCAAGCCAGGCAGTAGCCCTTGGCGCGATCCTCGGCGCTGATGTGCTCGGACGTCTCGCCCTCCACTGGGCCGGCCTCGACGATCACACGGCACTTGCCGCACACGCCGTCACCGCCGCACGAGGCGTTGATGTGCACGCCGGCCGCCATGGCGGCGCGGATGATGCTTTCACCTTGGGGCACTTCGATGGCGATATTGCTGGGAAGAAAGGTGACGGTGACGTTGCTCATGGGAACTCCTCTGCTACCAAAGGTCTTCACGACCAGGATCCTGGAAACATTCGTGCGCTCAGATCACGCGGTGCCTACCATACCTAATTTTAATCCTGTATTAAACCACATTTTCGTAGACTTTGGTTTGGCTGGCAGTTATTAATTTTCAACTATAGACCGTTTGACGATTCCGTCAAATGTCATAAAATCTGAACTCGGTACAAAACCGCAGCCATCCGAAAAAGGACATTCCCGCATGCAATGGACCCCGGAAGCCGAAGAGGCCCTCATCAAGGTACCCTTTTTCGTTCGCCAGCGAGTGCGCGCCCGGGTGGCGCAGGAAGCTGCCCAGGCCGGCAAATCCCAGGTGTCCCTGGCCGATGTGCACCCGGCCCGTCAGCGTTTGCAATCGGGCATGGCCGCAGAAGTCAAAGGGTACCAGTTGGAACTGTGCTTCGGTCCGGGCGGTTGTCCCCATACGATCATGGCCGCCACGCCCCTTTCGGAACGCATCGAAAAGGTGTTGCGGGTTGCCGACCTGCTGGGATTTCTCAAGTCCAAAGGCATCCGGGAACTCAAGCATCACCATGAGTTCCGGGTGACCCTGGCCGAATGTCCCAATGCCTGCTCCCAACCCCAGATCAAAGATATCGGCATCATCGCCGCCCACCGCCCCCAAATCAGCGCCGAAGCTTGCAGTGAATGCAACGGCTGTGTCACCGCCTGCCGGGAAGAGGCCATCCGCATCGACGCCGCCCCCGGGCCGGTCATGGACGCGGACCGTTGTGTGGCCTGCGGCCAGTGTATTCCGGCGTGCCCCACCGGCACCCTGGTCCCCGGCGTGAACGGCTGGCGGGTCCAACTGGGCGGCAAGCTGGGCCGCCACCCCCAATTGGCGCGTGAACTGCCCGGTATCTATGATGACGCCACCGTGCCCCAAATCGTGAGGGCGTGTCTGGAATGGTACACGTCCGGCGATCACGCCGGCGAACGCTTCGGCGCAGTATTGACCCCGGCCGCCTTTCAGCTCCTGGCCGAACAATTCAAACCTTTGGCCTGAAATAAGAAGAAGGCGATATGCAATCATCCGATGAAACCCGTAATCACCTTGTCGATCTGAGCGCCTTCCAGCGCTTCTTCAGCCACGAAGTCCTCGGCAGCATTCCTTTGTTTGCCGCCACGGCCGTGGCCCTGGTGTGGGCCAATGTCTCCCATGTCTCTTACGAGCATGTGTGGCATGCCGAATTGAGTATCGGTCTTGGCCCCTACGTCATCACCAAGAGCGTGGCCCACTGGATCGACGAGGCCCTGATGGCCATTTTCTTCTTCATGGTGGGGCTGGAGATCAAATACGAGGTACTGGTGGGCGAATTGGCCAGCCTGCGAAAGGCCCTGCTGCCGGTGATCGCCGCCGTCGGCGGCATGCTGGTGCCGGCCGGATTCTATGTCTTTTTCAATTACGGCAACGACACCCTGCATGGCTGGGGCATCCCCATGGCCACCGACATCGCCTTCGCCCTGGCTGTGCTGGCCTTGTTCAGCCAGCGCATCCCCCTGGGACTCAAGGTCTTTCTGTCGGCCCTGGCCATCGCCGACGACCTGGGGGCCGTGCTGGTCATCGCCCTGTTTTACACCCAGCAGATCTCCCTGGGGTATCTCGCCGTAGGGGCCCTCTTTATCGTACTGCTGGTGGTGGCCAACCGGCTGTGGGTGCACCACGCCCTGATTTATATCCTGCTGGGTATCGGGGTCTGGGTGGGCTTCCTGGGATCGGGGGTGCATGCCACCGTGGCCGGCGTGTTGGTGGCGGCCTGCATCCCGGCCCGGGGCCGGTATGCCACCGATGATTTCATTCGGAGGGTCGGCCACCATATGAATCGTTTTGAATGCGCGCCGGGCAGTTGCGGCTTCTCGATCATGCTCAACAATCAGCACCTGGAAGCGGTGCGGGGCATCGAAGAGAGCTGCCACGATGTGGAGACCCCCTTGCAGCGCCTGGAATACAGTCTGCATCCCTGGGTCACCTACCTGATCATCCCCTTGTTCGCCCTGGCCAATGCCGGTCTCTACCTGGGAGATTTGAACCCTGCCGAAGCCCTGATCCACCCGGTCACCCTGGGCGTCGGCCTGGGATTGCTGCTGGGCAAACCGCTGGGAGTCTCACTTTTCACCTTGGCCGCAGTCCACTGGCTGAAGATCGAACTGCCCCAGGGGGTCACTTACCGCCACATCATCGGCGCCGGCTGTCTGGCCGGCATCGGTTTTACCATGTCGCTCTTCATCTCCGGACTCTCTTTTGCCGATCCTCACATGATGTCGTTTGCCAAGCTGGGCATTTTGGGTGCTTCGGTGTTGGCCGCCGCGGCCGGCGCCGTGGTTCTGGGCACAGGCAAACCGGCCCGGGCCTGAAGCAATCGGTAACATTCAGGAAAGGAGGAGTCCCATGAACACCAAGGCGATTCGAACCATTGGTATTCTGACCGGCGGCGGCGATGTCCCCGGCCTCAACCCCTGCATCAAACAACTGGTCGTACGCGCCACGGAATTGGGAATGAAGGTGGTGGGCATCCGCAGGGGTTGGGAGGGGCTGCTGGCCTACTCCCCCGACGATCCCCTGGCCGGCCATTACATCCAGCCGCTGGACGCGGCCGGTGTGCGCACCATCGACCGCTCGGGCGGCACGATCCTGCACACCTCGCGCACCAACCCCAGCGCCGTCAAATTCAAGGACGCGCCCGCCTTTCTCAAAGGGAGCTACACCGATACCGCCAAAAAGCAGGACTTTACCGCCCAGGTGCTGCGCAACATCGCCCACCTGGGCATCGACGTGCTGGTTCCCATCGGTGGCGACGACACCCTCTCGTTCGCCGCGCGCCTGCATCAAGAGGGCGTGCCGCTGGTGGCCATTCCCAAGACCATGGACAACGACGTGATGGGCACCGACTACTGCATCGGCTTTTCCACCGCCGTGACCCGCAGCGTCCACTTCATCCACTCGTTGCGCACCTCTTCGGGCTCCCACGAACGCATCGCCGTGGTCGAGCTGTTCGGCCGTTACTGCGGCGAAACCTCGCTGGTCTCGGGTTATCTGGCCGGTGCCGACCGGGTGGTGATCTCCGAAGTGCCCTTCGACATTCAGCGCCTGGCCGAGTTTCTGACCGCCGACCGCCAGGCCAACCCCAGCCATTACGCCATGCTGACCATCAGCGAGGGGGCGGTCATGCTGGGTGGCGAGATGGTGCTTTCCGGCGAGGCCGACGCCTTCGGCCACCGCAAGCTGGGCGGCATCGGGGCGGTTACCGCCGAGGCGCTCAAAAAGATCACCGGCATCGACATGATCTTCCAGCCGCTGCTCTACCTGATGCGCAGCGGCGCGCCCGATTCGCTGGATCTGATGGTGGCCTTCAACTACGCCAACCTGGCCATGGAGCTGATCCGCCAGGGGCGCACCGGCCGCATGGTGGCGCTCTGCCAGGGGCGATATACGGCGCTGGATCTCGGGGAACTCAAAGGCGGGGCCAAACGCGTGGATGTGGAGCACCTCTACGACACCCAGGCGTACCGTCCCAATATCCGCAGTGTGGACGGCAAGCCCATGTTTCTCTACTAAGTGTCTACTGAGATCCTTTGCGGGCGCCCGGCTTGGGCCACCGGGTGTTGAACGCCATGCGCTGCAGGATGGCGATGCCTTCGTCCAGGTGCAATCCCACCTGGGCCACGCCGTGGGAGTCGTCGCCCGGTACCACGTTCAGGCCCAGGTAGCGCGCCTGGACCAGGATGGGCTGGCACACGTAAGGTTCGGAGGCGCCCTTTTTGAGGGCGGCCACATTGAAGTCCAGAATCAGGCCGAGGTCGCGGATCGCTTCCAGATTGCGCCGGATGCGGTTTTGCACCTCCTGGCGCATGATCTGACGGCGATAGGTGCCGTCGAAGATGCGGATCAGATCGAAATGCGCCACCACCTGGGGCTTCAAGGTTTCGATCATGTTCAACTGGCGGTCGAAGTAGGCGCAGTAAAGCCCTTCCAGGCCGCCGCAAGCTTCCGTGGCGCGCCGATATTCATCGGCGCTGTAGTCGAAGGCAATGCTGTCGATGTGGTGCACCCCGCCCACGATGTAGTCCGGCGCGTAGGCCGCCATCAACTGCTGGGCCAGCGCCAGGGAGCCGGGGGTGTCTTCGGTTTCAAATCCCACCAGAATTTCGATCTGGTCGGCATAGGCCGCCTGCAGACGCCGGGCTTCGGCCATGTAGCGGCCGAAGCGCTCGGCCATGGCGGCGGCGGTCAATCCCAGTTGGCGCTCTTCGGGATAGAGACAGGCGTCGTCCGGGGGCGGCATATGCTCGGTGAGGCCGGCCCAGGCGAAGCCTTGGGCGATGTAAGCCTGAACCACCGCTTCCAGGGTGTCCTGGGCATGGCTGCAGAACTGGCCGCTGTGACCACCGTGGACAGAAACGCGTTGAATGTTCATGGGGGCAACTTTCCGTGAAAAGAGTTGGCGCGGCTTGATTTTCGCGCACCTGCGCACAGAATTGAATCGACGGCGCCAACCATAACAGAAAGGGGCCATGTGTCAATGTGGGTGCAAGCGGGTTGCCTATTTAAAAACCAATATGCTGATCCTGCGGTTGCGTGGATCCAGGGGGTCATCCTTGATCAACGGTTGGGTGGAGGCGAATCCGGAGACGCGCATCAGACGCACCGAGGGCAGCCCGGCCCTTTCGAGTTCCAACCGCGCCGCCGAAGCGCGCGCCGTGGAAAGTTCCCAGTTGCTGTAGTTGGCGGAGGCGAACACCCGGGCATCGGTGTGGCCTTCCACGGCGATGGGGTGATCGTCGGTCTTGAGGGTCTGGGCGATGACCTCCAGGATTTGGCTGCCCCTTTCGGTCAGCAGGGCACTGCTCAGCGGGAACATGGGTGAACCTTCCTTGTCCACCACCTCGACGCGCACGCCGTTTTCGAAGGCGCGGATGATGATCTGGTCCTGGACGTCGGCCAGCTTGGCCGCGATCTCCTGGCGCAGGCTCTCCATGAAGCGGGCCTGGAAGCCTTCGCCTTCCTTGTCGGTGTTATACTCGCGGGCTTCACCGGAGTTCTGCTTGCCGTCCTTGTCGGCGATCTGGATCTTGACCGGTTCCTCGTAGTCCATGATCGAGGCCCCGCTCTTCTCGAACAGGTTGTAGTGCTTGAAGTATTGGGACACTTGGGCCTTCTTGTCGGGCGATACCATAGAGATCAGCCACATCAACAAGAAGAAAGCCATCATGGCGGTCACGAAATCGGCGTAGGCCACCTTCCAACTGCCGCCATGCGCGCCGCCATGCACCACCTTCTTGACTTTTTTGATGATTATTGGTCTTTGGTCCCCCATTTTTTAAGCGCCTCGTCTAATTCTTGAATGGATGGCCGGGCTTCGCCCGGAATGGCCCGCCGGCCGTACTCCAAGGCCGCCAGGGGCGCGGCGCCTTTGATGGTGGCCGCGATGGCGGTCCGGCTGATCGATAGCAACGCTGCGGCGTCTTTGGCCCGCAACTCCAGGTTGGTTCCCATGGGCCCGACAAACCCATAGCAGGCCAGCACGCCGAGAAAGGTCCCCACCAGGGCGGCGCCGATATGGTGCCCCAGCACCTCGGGCGGCTCGCTGATCTTGCCCATGGTGAGCACCACGCCCAGCACGGCCGCCACGATGCCCAGACCGGGCAGCCCATCGCCCACCATTTTGACCATGGCGCTGGGGATGGCATCTTCGGAGTGGCGGGCTTCCATGTCGAGTTCCATCATATTATCCAGTTCGTTGGGATCGGCGCCCGCGGAGATGGCCACCTTGAAGTTGTCGCAGATGAACTCCACCACCTCGTGCATGCCCATGATGTGACGAAACTCGTTGAAACAGGTACTGCCGGCCGGATCGTTGACATCCTGCTCCAGGGCCAGCATGCCCTCCTGGCGCGCCTTGCGGAACAGCCGGTTGAGCAGCATCAATAGTTCGATACAAATTTCTTTGTCGAGGACGCTGGGTTTGAGCAGGGTGGGAAATTGCTTGAGCACCAGCTTGATGACCTTGGGCGGCGATGAGATCAAAAAGGAACCCACGGCGGCGCCGCCGATGATGACCAACTCGGCCGGCTGAAAAAGAACATGCAGGTTGCCATGTCCCATCAAATAGCCTCCGATGACCGACGCGAACACCAGCACGATGCCAACAATAACAAACATGGCGCTAACTTCCTCCATTCAACGCATCAACACCGCTCCATCCCAGGCCCGCCGGTCCGAGTCAGCATTTTCAGCTTTTGCACTGGGCGTGCCAAGGCCGGCGATGGCGAAAATCGACATATTTGCCATCGGATGGGGAGGAAAAGGCTGGGGATTGCTGTCAAATAATTGACTGCTACCGCCGCTTGCCGGCAGGTTTTCTAAGTCTATTCGTCTTCGCTGTCCAGAAAGGCCTTGATGCTCTTCATGTGGTAGATGAGGAAACAGACGATCAGAACACCCACGATGATGCCACCCCAGGCCTTGACGGCATCCAGGTTGACGTACTGCTCGATGGTAAGGATGAGCCGTTTGCCGGCCAGGGCGTAAAGGATGATCGAGGTGAGCGTGGCGCTGAAGACGATCAGGAAATTATTGATCGGTTTGTAGTTGAGCAAATATCCGATGATGGACCCGATCACCGGACCGGTCATGAAGAAAGGAAAGATGACAAAGAGCCAAAGGCCGATGCCGCCGTACTTCTTGATCTTGGTTTTGTGGCCCTGGGCCGCCTGCTCCGCCTGCCGCACCGTGTCATTGATAAACCGGTGCTTGATGAAATTGCGCAGCACCAGAACCGCCACCGCATAGATGATCAGCACGGATGCGACTTCAATATAAAAATTATAGGCGATGGTTTTAAGGATCGGAATGCCGGCCGACAAACACGTGACCACCCCCGCCCCACGCCCCCCCATGATATTCAGGGCCGCGGTGGACGAAAGTACGCCATACAGTTTGCGGTCCACGAAAAGAAGATAGACAAGGTAAATACCGGCCAGAAGGGAGAGGGCCAACCCCAGCACCAATATCTTGACTTCGGGCAGGTCGAAGCGGTCCCGGATGAGCGAGGTGATTCTTTTGGCCCCTTTGTGAAGCAGGTTAAAGATCTTGATGCCGTATTTCATGAAGCCGGTTTGCCTCTTGAGATCTAAAGTCGCCGCCTTACCAGCGGCGCCCTTATAAGATTTCCTTTGACAAAATGTCAATGACCCCTTGCGCTTGCAAGCCGCCGGCCACCATTTTCGGCCTTTGTCTTTTGAACCGATTGGGTGTATGAAGGCCCAGTCAGGCTCAATGGGAAATGAAAGGGGAATTGTATGGATATCCAGGAGATTGCACGCCAGGCGCATGCGGCGGCGACCCGCATGGCCGCCCTGCCCGGCCAGCGTAAAAACCAGGCCCTCACGGAGATCATGCAGGCCCTGGAGGCCGGGAAAAGGGCCATCCTTACGGCCAATCGGGCCGACCTGGCCCAGGCCGAAAAAGAGGGGCTGGCCGCGCCCCTGCTCAAACGACTGCGTTTCGACGAAGGCAAGATCAAGGAGGCCTGCGCCGGACTGCTGAGCCTGATCCAGTTGCCCGATCCCGTGGGGGTAACCCTGAGCGCCACCGAGCTGGACCGGGACCTGGAGCTGTTCAAGGTCAGCCGGCCCATCGGCGTGATCGGCGTGATCTTCGAGTCGCGTCCCGACGCCCTGGTGCAGATCTCCTCCCTGTGTCTGAAAAGCGGCAATGCCGTGCTGCTCAAGGGCGGCAGCGAGGCGGCGCGCACCAACCGCATCCTGGCCGACACGATCGCGGCCGCGGCCGCCAGGGCCGGTCTGCCCGACGGCTGGCTGGGCCTGCTCGAGACCCGGGCCGATGTCACCGAGATGCTGGCCCTGGACAAATACATCGACCTGATCATCCCCCGGGGCAGCAATGAATTCGTGCGCCATATCATGGACAACACCCACATCCCGGTACTGGGCCACGCCGACGGCATCTGCCATGTCTATATCGATCAAGCCGCCGACCCCCAAATGGCGGTGCGGGTGAGCGTAGACAGCAAATGCCAGTACGTGGCGGTGTGCAATGCCGCCGAGACCATCCTGGTGCACGCCGGCTGTGCCCCCACGATTTTGCCGGACCTGCAAAAAGCGCTGGAAGCCAAAGGCGTCGAAATCCGCGGCTGCGAGGCCACGCGCCGGATCATCGATGCCCGGCCGGCCGTCGAAGCCGATTGGGCCACCGAATACCTGGATCTGATCGTCTCCATCAAGGTGGTGCCCGACCTTTCGGCGGCCGTGGACCACATCAACCGCTACGGCTCGGGCCACACCGATGTCATCGTCAGCGCCGACCGCAACCAGGCCATCCGCTTCATGGACGCCGTGGACTCGGCCGACCTCTTCTGGAACGCCAGCAGCCGCTTCAGCGACGGCTACCGCTTCGGCCTGGGCGCCGAAGTGGGCATCAGCACCAACAAGCTCCACGCCCGCGGCCCGATGGGCATGGAAGGGCTGCTGAGCTACCAGTGGCGCTTGATGGGCAAAGGGCACATCGTGGCGGACTATGCCGGAGAGAAAGCGAAGCCGTTTATGCATAAGAAGCTGAACAAGATATTTAAACAGTGAGGAAAAAAGTATTCAGGAGTCAGAATGATCGGAAACATGCCATTCTGAATTCTGGGCTCCTGACTCCTGAATTCTTCATCATCCCAAACCCTGGATAACCCTATGCCCAAACACCGCCTGACATCCGCCAAACGCATCGTGGTCAAAGTCGGCAGCAACGTGCTCACCGCCGCCGGCGGCCTGAACATGGAGGCCGTGGAGGCCATCTCGGCCCAGATCAGCGCCCTCATCGACCAGGGCATCCAGGTGCTCTTCGTCTCCTCGGGGGCCATGGCCTCGGGCTTGCGCAAAATGGGGTTCACCAAGCGCCCCGACGAGATCCCCAAACGCCAGGCCATCGCCGCCGTGGGCCAGAGCGGCCTGATGAACGCCTATGAGCAGGCCTTCGGGCGCCACGGCAAACGTGTGGCCCAGATCCTGCTCACCAGTGAGGATCTCAACAACCGCAAGCGCTACCTCAATGCCCGCAACACCCTCAACACGCTGCTGGAATGGAAGGTGGTGCCGGTCATCAACGAGAACGACACGGTCATGGTCGAAGAGATCAAGCTGGGCGACAACGACAACCTGGCGGCCATGATCACCCTGCTGATGGACGCCGATCTGCTCATCAATCTCACCGACATCGACGGCCTGTACACCAAAGACCCCCGCACCGAGCCCGACGCCCAATTGATCCCCCGGGTGGAGGGCTTCAAAAAGGAGATCGAAACCTTTGCCAGCAATATCCCGGGGGCCCTGGGACGGGGCGGCATGCTGAGCAAGATCCGGGCGGCCAAGAAGGTCACCGGCGCCGGCGTGCCCATGATCATCGCCAAGGGCACCAACCCCACGATCCTGGGCCAGCTTTTCGCCGGCCAGGCCCAGGGCACCTACTTCGCGCCCCAGGCCAAAAAGCTGAACCGGCGCAAATGCTGGATCGCCTACACCCTGACCCCCAAGGGCAGCCTGACCCTGGACAGCGGCGCCGCCCAAGCCGTGCTGAACCGCGGCAAGAGCCTGCTGCCCAGCGGCATCGTGGCCGTGGAGGGCGAATTCGGCGTGGGCGCGCCGGCCGCCATCAAAAACCAGGCCGGCGAGGAGCTCGGCATCGGCCTGGTCAACTACAGTGCCGACGATATCCGCGCCATCATGGGCCTGAAAACCAGCCAGATCAAAAACCGCCTGGGCGAAAAGCCCTACGACGAGGTGATCCACAGGGACAACCTGGTGGTGACGGAGTGCAGCTCATGAACCACCCCCAACCCGTTTCCATCGACGACATCCTGGCCGCCTTCCGCATCTTCGAAGGCACTTACCAGCGCGAAATGGTGGCGGCCGCCCTCCAGCGCCGGGAGGAGATCGTTCCGCGCCTGATCGCCATCCTGGAAGAGATCATCGCCGATCCCGAAGGCTTTCTGGAACAGGAAGACCGTTTCGATCACGTCTACGCCTTGATGCTCCTGGGCCATTTTAAAGCCGCATCGGCCCACGCGGCCATCGTCCAGGTCTTCAGCCTGGAAGCGAAGCGCGTCGATGATCTTTTCGGCGATCACATTCACGAAGGGTTGCCCGTGGCGTTGATGCGCACCTGTGGCGGCGATCTGCGCCAACTCAGCGTCATGGCCCTGGATCGCTCGTTGAACCCCTATTGCCGCATCGCGGCGGTGCGCGCCATGGCCTATGCCGTGGTGGCGGAGATCGCCGACCGGCAGCAGGTGCTGGGCTTCATCAGCTCCCTGTTCGCCGGCGCCGCAGAGGAAGAGGACCCGGAGTTTCTCTCCTTCGTGGCCATATCCATGCTGGACCTCTATCCCGGAGAACACATGGCCCTCATCGAAAAAGCCTATGAGGACGAAGTGATCTTGCCCAACATCGTGGATCTGGACAGTTTCAAACGAGCCCTCGATGCGGGCAAGGAAGAGGCCCTCGCGCGGCACCGCAAAGAATTGGCGCGCGACGACCTGGACGACATCCACGCGGCCATGTCCTGGTGGGCCTGCTTCAACGAAAACGACGATTGGGCCGCGGCCGGCGGCCCCCAGGACCTCATCGACTCCGGACTCTACGGCGACCCCCAAGCCAAAGCGGCCAGGGAAAAAGCGCAGGCTCGCGGAAAGAGCCGCCGCAAGCAGGCCAAGGCACCCAAACGCAAAAACCGAAAATGACCCTCTCCAGCAATTAGCGGTGAATTTTCAAGACTGAAAGGAAGTCGCATGGCTTGGGTTGTGCTTGTGCTCGCCGGACTCTTTGAGGTCGGCTGGGCCATTGGCTTGAAATACACGAATGGCTTCACGCGCCTGGGGCCCACCCTCTGGACCCTGCTGTCGATGATCGTCAGCCTGTGGTTGCTGGGCATTGCGATGAAGACACTACCCGTGGGCACGGCTTACAGCGTCTGGGTCGGCGTGGGGTCGGTCGGCACCGTGATCCTCGGCATCATGCTTCTCGGAGAACCGGCCAACGCGCCCCGTCTGATCAGCGTGGGGCTGATTGTGGCCGGCATCATCGGCCTCAAGCTTTCGACACCTGTCTGAGGCGGAGCATGCAAGGTGGTTGACGAACTTCCACCTTATGCGTATGACGGTTGGGTGTTGTTACAAAGGCTACGTCTTCAAACATTTCAAACACCTTGAAACGCTTCAGAGGAGGAGTACATGCCGAGCATACCGTCCGGCCGACGCCGGATGCTTATCCATTTGTTCTTTGTTATGGTGTTGATTTTGATGCCCATGGCTGCGGTCGCAGCCGATGACATCGCCCCAGCGCCGCCCGATGCGCCGGCCTGCAGCGAAATTCCGGATACTACCGAGCGCCTGGTTTGTTACGATCGTCTGGCCGAACGCGAAAAAGTCTATGCTCAACGAACTTTCATGGAAAAGCAGTGGGACTTGATTCCACACGAAGAAAAACGGACCTTCGTGCTGCGCCCCCACCGCACCAATTACATTCTTTTGGCGGCCTATAACGACTCGCCCAATGCGTATGTGCCCCTGGAAAACGATGAGGATGGCAAGGCCCAGGATACCGAGGCCAAATTTCAAATCAGCTTCAAGGCCAGGGCCTGGGAGCAGATGTTCGGTCTTCCCGTGGATTTCTGGCTGGCCTACACCCAACTGAGTTTCTGGCAGCTCTACAACAGCGCCTTCTCCTCGCCGTTCCGCGACACCAACTACGAGCCCGAGGCGCTGCTCAACTGGCGCACGGGCTATGCCATTCCGGGGCTTGGGGGGCTCAAGCTGCAATTCATTAATTTTGGCTTCAATCATCAGTCCAATGGACGCACCGAACCCATGTCGCGCAGTTGGAACCGCCTGGTGGCCAACTTCGGCCTGGAAAAAGGCAAATTCAACATGCTCTTGAAGACCTGGTATCGCCTTCCCGAAGATGAAGAAGATGATGACAATCCCGACATCATGCGCTACATGGGCAATGGTGAGCTGTGGTTGAACTATGTTTACAAAGACAACCGTTTTTCGGTTATGCTGCGCAATAACCTGAGGCATGAAGATCACGGCGCGGTGCAGGTGGACCTGAGCCTGCCGCTGGCCAACATCTGGAAACCCCTGGGCCGCAAATTCGCCCTATACGTTCAATACTTCAACGGCTACGGCGAATGCCTGCTGGATTACGACGACAGCTCGAACCGTATCGGGGCCGGCTTCATGGTCGTGGATTGGCTATAGTGCTGGCGCGCTTTGCCTGAAACTGGAGAATGGGCATGACTTTTCAAATCCTCTACTGGCACTGGCTGGTGGTCGGCATGCTGCTGATCATCGCCGAGTTGTTCATTCCCAGCTTCACTATTATCTGGTTCGGCCTGGGGGCCATTGTGGTGGCGCTCTTGCTTATGGCGCTGCCGGCCCTTAGCCTGAGCTGGCAGCTTTTGGTTTTCGCCCTGGCGTCGTGCCTCTTTACCTTGCTGTGGTTCAAGTTCATCAAACCGCTCATGACCGATCGCACCAAGGCGGGCATGGGCCGGGAGGCGGCCCTGGGCGAGAGCGGCCAGGTCATCCGAATTCCCAGCGAAGGCAGCAGAGGCGTGGTGCGCTTCTCCATTCCGGTGCTGGGTGAGGATGAGTGGTCCTTTATCTGCGATGAACCGGTGCTGCCGGGGGACCGGGTTAAAATCAAGGAAATCTCCGGCAACACCTTGATCGTTGCGAAGAGCGAACGGTCAGGGAAGTAAGATAATCCGTCCGTATTGGCCTGCCTTCGTGCAAACTGAAAAGCTTAAGGAGAAACCACCATGTCCGGCATCATCGTCGTATCCGTCTTCGTCGTTCTGGTCGTCATCACCATCGCGCTGGGCGTGCGTATCGTGCCCCAGGGCCACAAATTCGTGGTCCAGCGCCTGGGCAAGTACCACAGCACCCTGGGCCCGGGCCTGAACATCATCGTGCCGTATATCGACATGGTGGCCCACAAGGTCACCACCAAGGATATCGTGCTGGACATTCCCTCCCAGGAGGTGATCACCAGGGACAACGCCGTGATCATCGCCAATGCCGTGGCTTATATCAACATCATCTCGCCGGAAAAGGCGGTCTACGGCGTGGAGGATTTTACCCTGGCCATCCGCACCCTGGTGCAGACCTCGCTGCGCGCCATCGTGGGCGAGATGGACCTGGATGACGCCCTCTCGTCCCGGGACCAGATCAAGGCCAAGCTGAAAATTGCCATCTCCGACGACATCGCTGACTGGGGCATCACGCTCAAAACGGTGGAGATCCAGGACATCAACCCCTCGGCCACCATGCAAAAGGCCATGGAAGAACAGGCCGCGGCCGAACGCCAGCGCCGGGCCACAGTCACCCGGGCCGAAGGTGAAAAGAGCGCCGCCATCCTGGAGGCCGACGGCCGCCTGGAAGCTTCCCGGCGCGACGCCCAGGCCAAGGTGCTGCTGGCCGAAGCCAGTCAGCGGGCCATCCAGAAAGTGAGCGAGGCCATCCAGAACAACGAACTGCCGGTCATGTACCTGTTGGGCGAGCGCTACATCGAGTCCATCCACCAGATCGCCAAATCCGAAAACAGCAAGGTGGTGGTGCTGCCGGCGGACATTCCCAGCTCGGTGCGGGGCATCATCGGCGGCCTGGGCAAATGACCCCGCCGGAATCGCACGCTTGCACTTAAGTTTCGATCCAAAGGGACGATACTGCAATTACGCACTGCGACGGGTGCCGCCCATGGTCTTACCGTGGCCGTCGGAGTCTTGCGCCAACAGGGACCCCGCTCTATTTCTCCGAAACCAAGGGGAATCGGGGAACGAGGGTGCCCCGGAGGAAATGGATTCGCAACCCTGGGGTGGAATGGGACGGCGGCAATGCCTGTAACAGCCAAAGATTTGTGCGCTCCGCCTGGCGAAGCGCCTGAATCGAACGATCTGACGCTTTTGAACCGCGAACAACTGCGGGCCTGCGTAGAGGTCAGCAAGGCCATCACGGCCGAACTCGATCCCGAGAAACTGATCCCCACCATCATGGCGCGCATCTCGCGGCTCCTGCCTTCGGAAACCTGGTCGCTCCTGCTCCTGGATGACGCCACCCAGACCCTCAAGTTCGAGATCTGTATGAATATCGACCCATCCACGGTCAGGGATTTCCGCCTGACCCTGGGCCAAGGGGTCGCCGGCCAGGCCGCGCTGCTGCAGCGGCTGCTGGTGGTCGAGGATGTCTCGGGCTGCGATTTCTTCTTCGATCAGGTGGACGCCGCCACCGGCCGCCGCACCACGGGCCTGATCTGCGCGCCGATTCTCTATGCCGGCCGCACCCTGGGCGTATTGGAAGTGGTCAACCCCGAGCGCGTGGAATCGTCCGGACTGGCCATGATCCGGCTGCTGGCCGATTACCTGGCCATCGCCATCGAAAACACCCGACGCTATCAGCTCATGCGGACCACCGCCGTGCACGACAGCCTCACCGGCCTTTACAACCAACGCTATCTCTATATGAACCTGCAATGCCAACTGGATGCCTGCCGCCGCGGCAACCGGCCCCTATCCCTGATTTTCATGGATATGGACGACTTTAAACAGGTGGTGGACCTTCACGGCCACCTCAACGGCAGCCGGGCCCTGAGCGAAGTGGCCCAGCGTCTGCAAGCCTGTCTGCCGCCGCCGACCTTCGGCGTGGCCTACGGCGGCGACGAATTCGTGATCGTGCTGCCGGGATTCAACCGCTCCCAGGCCGTGGCCCTGGCCACCCGCATCCGCCAGGCCGTCAAAGAGACCCCCTACCTCATCCAGTGGGGCCCCCTGGTCGAACTGACCGCCAGTTTCGGGGTAGCCACCTTCCCCGAAGACGCCGACGACAGCACCTGCCTGCTGGCCCTGGCCGACCAGGCCATGTTCCACGTCAAGACCTCGGGCAAGGACCGGGTCAATGCCAATTTGAAGAAGAAGAACACCCGCCGGAAGGTGCAGCGCTTGAAGGTTGCAAAGGCTGAAGGTTGAAGGGGAAATACGGAATTACTCACCTTTTACCTTAAACGGCTTAAACATCACGATCAGTCGGGGCAGCAGCATCAAGGCCCCGGTCAGGGCGATCACCATGGCCAGGCTGGTGAAAGCGCCGAAGTAAATCGTGGGCCAGAAATTGGAGGTGGTCAAAATCGAAAAGCCGATGACGATGGCCACCGAGGTGTAGAACATGGCCGTGCCGATGCTGGCATGGCAGCGGTGCAGGGTCTGGATGTAGTCGCCATCCTTCTGGATTTCGTCCCGGAAGCGGCAGATGTAGTGAATGGTGTCGTCCACGGCGATGCCCAGACTGATCGAGGCGATGGTGATGGTCATCATGTCCAGGGGGATATCCAGCCAGCCCATGGTGCCCAGCACGGCCCCTGCCGAAAGCAGGTTGGGGAACAGGGCGATCAGGGCGATGCGCAAGGAACGGAACAGGATCAGGAACATGCCCAGCAGCGCCAGGGCGGTCACCCCCATGGTCTGGATCTGGGAAGAGAAGAGGCTTTGCAGCATGTTGTTGTAGAGCACCATGGTGCCGGCCAATTGAAAACGCTCCGGCGCCAATCCCACCTGGGTGATCAGATCGCTGCGGATCTGCTGGAGCAGGGCGTCGCGATGCAGCCCCTCCAACGAGTCCTTGATGCGCACGAAAAAGCGCGCCTCGTTGCCCTCGATGGAGATATAGGGGTTGAGCACGAGGCTTCGATACTTCTCCGGCAGCTTGGTGTAGAGGACCGCCATCTCGATGCTGGTCAGGGACTTGTCGTTGTTCAAGGTTTTGCCGATCTTGAGCAAGGTCGCCAGGCTGAGCACCTTGCCGGTTTCGGGCAGCCCTTCCAGGTAGTCGTGCACCTTTTCGATGGTCTCCAGGCGTTCGTCGAAGAACCAGTACTTATCGAAATCTTCCTTCATGCTATCGGCGTAAGGGTTGAGCAACGGGTCTTCTTCCTCATCCGGTTGGGCGAACTGCTTCAGGTCGATCTCGTCGAAGCGCACGATCACGTCCAGGGGCGTGGTGCCCCCAAGCTTTTCGTCGATCAACTGCATGCCCTGGTAGATCTCGGTGGATTGCTTGAAGTAGTCGATGAAGCTGTTCTCCACCCGCAGCCGGCTGATCCCGATGACGGTCAGGAGACACACCAGGCCCGTCATCACCAGAATCGCGGTGCCATGGCGCGCGGTGAAGTGCCCCAGCACCGTCGCCAAGCCTCGCCCCCGCCTTTGCGGCTCGGGCTTGAGGATGCGTTTTTTCATCAGGATGACGGTGGCCGGATAGAGCACGAAGGTCAGAATGATGGAGACCATCAGGCCGGCGCTCATCATCAGGCCGAAGTTGATGACCGGCTTGATGTCGCAGAACACCAGGGAGCTGAAACCCGCGATGGTGGTCAGGGCGGCATAGAGGCAGGGGATGAACATCGAGTGCACCGTGTCCTTCACCAGGGTGCGCTGGTCCAATTGCCGGTTGGCCCGGTGAAACTCGCGGTAACGCACGATGAGATGGATCACGATGGACATGGTGATGATCAGTTGCAACGAGATGAAATTGGAGGAGATGACCGTCACCTCCCAGCCGAAAAGGGTCAGGATGCCCATCATGGCAATTACCGACACGAAGCAGCAGAGCATGGGCAGCACGATCCAGAGCACCCGCCGGAAGATCACGCCCATGACCACCACCAGCAGGGCGAAGACCCCCAGGCCGAACATCTTCAAGTCGTTGCGCACGAAGGCGATCATGTCGTCCTGGACCATGCTGATGCCGCCCAGATGAATCTCGGCCTCCGTCCGGTAACGATCCAGAATGGCCCGCACGTCGATGACGTTGCGATGCTGCTCGGCGCCGAGCCGCTCCATCTCGGCCCGGATCTTCTCCTTGACGACTTCGAACTCCGCGGCCTCGGCATCCGTGAGCCGGCCATCGTCCTGCTTGATCAGGTACTCGTTGCGCTGGCGGCTCAGGGCCTGGTAGGCCGGATCGATCGTCAGGTTCACGAGAATGGCCGTGGTGCGCATGTCTCGACTGACGATCAAGTCGCGGTAAAAGGGGCTCTCGCGTAGCTCCTTGCGGGCCATGGTTTGGTCCGTCTGGGGGGATTCGAGCGTGCGGATGCCTTCGCTCACATCGGCATAGGAGATGGGCGGGCTGTCGAAGAGCGGTACGTCCAGCAGCGTTACCACCGATTCCACCTGGGGCAGGGCCACCAGCTCAGCGCGCATCCGGCCGATGGTGGCCAAGGTGCTTTCCGCCATCAAATCGCCTTGCTTGGGCGTATAGGCGATCAGCAGGAAATCGTTGACCCCGTAGCGATTGACGATCTCCCGGGAATAGCGCAGATCCTTGTCGTTCTCCAGCAACAGGGTTTCGGCCGAAGCGTCGATGCGGAAATCGCGGGCGGTGTAGCCCAGGAAGGCGATCATCGCTCCCAATATCAGGATGACCCACAACGGATGATCCAAAACCAGCCTGGTGTACCAGCGAAGCGTGACATCGGCGACTTTTTTCATGATGCTCCAATTGGTGTGGTGAACGCTGAACCTTGTTTCGGGATCGCCCCCCAAGGGAAAGGGTTGTAAATCATAGGGTTGCTCTGCTTATACCCATTCGACCGCAGCGGGTCAAGCCGCTTGGATTCGCGCCGGCAACTCTCGGTGACCCGGACGTGTCTCGGCGCAGCCGACAGGCGAAGACGGACCATGACCTGAACCTGCTGTGCGCACATTGAACCCGTAGCGAGAATGGCTGTCCGCAACATACGGGACTTGACGCCAAGGATAGTTTACAGTATCTGCCGCTGTAATTTTTCTGTCCACCTCTCTGGAAGTTGGCGATCCGATGATCCGATCCTTTTTTGAGCGTTTGAAGTTCAAATCCCTGCTCTACGGTTTGTACCTGCTGATCCGCTTCACCGCTTGGCGCTCCGACCGCTTGCACGCCAAGCTCGACGAGCGCGATATCGCCATCGTCCTGCGTTCCAAGGATGGCACCATCGCCCGGACCATCCGCTGCCGAAAGGGCAAGGTCCGCTCCCGGAAAGGCCATGCCGGGGATGCGATCGCCAACATCACCTGGAAGAGTCCCGCGGACGGCACGCGGGTCATCCTGCGCGTCGTCCAGGGGGACCCCAAGGCGCTCGTCAAGGCCGTGATGGCCGGCGAACTGATCCTCGAAGGCGAAGCCACCGGCATCCGCTGGTTCCTGGATGTGGTGGGCCTGCTGGGCCGCATCTACCATAAAAAGAAAGCCGCCCCCCGGCCCGCCTGACGCATCGTCGGGCACCGGGTTCCAGAAATCCATTTGCAATCGCACATCCATCGTGCTACTAAAACTGACACGCCAGTTTTGCAACCCAAAACCGGCCGCTCCCTCTCCCGGCTCCAGAACCAAACGTCCATTTTCATTATCCGCCCCACGCCGACCGCGTTGCCTCCGCCGGCGGGAGGTCTACGCTGCATGGCGCGAAAGACTTGGGCACCATGGGAGTTCTCTATGCGCGGAAACACTTCGACAACCTATGACGCGATTATCGTGGGGTCCGGCCCCGGCGGTGCCTCGGTGGCCAAGGAACTGGCGGGCCACGGCCAACGCATTCTGATGCTCGAACGGGGCGACAACGCCCCCATCAAAGGCTCCCTGTTCCAGGTGGCCGCCAATGCGGGCATCCCCGGCCAAAGCCTGCTCTTCACCAACCTGGGTCTGCTGGCCATGGTGCGGGGCCTGTGCACCGGGGGCAGTTCCATCTTCTACTGCGCCACGGCCTTCGACCCGCCCTATGCCATGCTCGAGGGCTACGGCATCGACCTGCGCCCGGAGGTCCAGGAACTCAAAGCGGAGATTCCCATCGCCCCGGCCGAAGACCGCCTGATGGGCCCGGGCGCGCGCCTGATGATGCAAAGCGCCCGCCAACTGGGCTACCCCTGGCGCAAGCTCAACAAGTTCATCTACCAGGACAAATGCCGGCCCGATTGCGGCCTGTGCAGTTACGGCTGCCCCCACGGCGCCAAATGGACGGCCCGCCACTATGTCGAGCAGGCCGTGGACCGGGGCATGACCCTGGTCAACGGCGCCCGAGTGACGCGCATTCTCTGCGAAGGGGATAAAGCTGTAGGCGTGCGCTACCGCAAGAATCTGCAAAGCCATGATCTCTTTGCCCGGCGCATCGTGGTGGCGGCCGGCGGCGTGGGCTCGCCCAAGATTCTGCGCCGCAGCGGCCTGGATCGGGCGGGCTACGATTTCTTCTTCGACCCCCTGATCATGGTCTTCGGCACCGTGGACGGCCTGCGCAGCAAAGGCGAAATCCAGATGTCGGCCGGCGCCCCCATGCAGTCCAGGGGCTACCTGATGGTGGACCTCAATTTCCCCACCCCCATCTACCTGGGCCAAAGCCTGCCCAAGCTGCGGCTGGACAAAGCCTTTTCCCAGTCCAATACCCTGATGATGATGATCAAAATCAAGGACGAGCTGGGCGGCCACACCACGGCCTGGGGCGGCGTGCGCAAAAGCCTGCGGCCCGAAGACCAAGCCAAGCTTAAAGACGGCTACACGCATGCCGCCCGCATCCTTAAAAACGCCGGCGCCAAGGGGATCTTCAGCGGCTGGACCGTGGCCGCCCACCCCGGCGGCACGGTCAAGATCAGAGAGATGCTCGACAACAATCTCAAGAGCGAGAAGGAAAATCTGTACGTCTGCGACTGCTCCGTGATCCCCGAAGCGTGGGGCCTGCCGCCCACCCTGACCCTGCTGGCCCTGGGCAAGCGGCTGGGAAGGCATTTATGCGACCGGATGTAAAGGGGACGCCTTTGGCCGCCCTGGTGGTGGATCTCCTCAACACGTCCGAAGTGCGCCAACTTCTGGCCGATGTGAGCAGCCATTGGGTCCGCAACTGGAGCCATCAAAGCCCTCTGAAGCAAATTATAGGCAAGCCCGTTGCCCGGACTCTGGCCAAAAGCCGCTCCCCTTCCGACACGGGCCGTCTGGCCGAACTCTTCGAAAATCCGGCACACATCGAAACCTTGGCGGCGCAGATGCCCAAAATCCTCCAGGGCCTGGGTGCCGTTCTGCTCTCAGCGGTCGGTCCGTTGGAAAAACTCCCTGCCGAGCGCAAAAAAGAGTTGCTCGACCGGCTGCTGGCCGGCGGAGCGAACCCCTCGAACGGACACCTGCTCTCCGGCCTGGCGCGCATCGCCGAAGATATCTACAACGATGATCCGCGCTTCTTCTCGACGCGCCTTTCGCCGCTGCTCGACCGATGGCTCGGAAGCACCGATTTCGGCGAGTTGCATGCGCTGCTGGATGCCGGCCGGGAGGATCTGCGCGCCTTGATCGGGCAGGCCATCGGGTTGCTGTTCGAGTACCCGGCCAAGCTCGTGGCCCTGCTATCCCTGGTGCCCGACGGCCTGAACCTCGGGCTCGGCGCGCTCCATGATCTGTTGGGGCACGTCAACAGCCTGCCGCCCGATATCTTCACCGACCTGTTGCTCTCCATCTACCGTCGGGTGGATGCCGCCCTCATCGGCCAAAGCGTCAACCGCGCCAATGAAGTCATCCGCCAGATCCATACCGGCAGCACCCTGATCGGCGACCTGGATGCGCCGCGCTTCTCCAGCGATCTGAGCGAGAAACTGCGCGAGATCGCGGCCCAGATCGATCCGGCGCTGGCCATCAAGGCCCGCGACGCGCTGATCGACAGCCGCGAAACCCTGAGGCGCATCCTGATCGACACGGCCCAGGAGCGCCCGGAACTGCTGAACCTGTGGCTCAAGCAGTTGACCGTGGGCCGCAATGCCGAGATCCGCCTGTTCAAGCGCAAGATCGAGGTCCTCGAAACCCTGCCGGCCGACGACGCCGTCGAGGCCCTCTCGGCCGGCCTTTCCAGTTGGAACGCCTACGATCTGGCCGAGACCGTCAACAGCCTGGCCCGCCTGGCCAACCGCATCGGCCGGCTCACGCCCGGGGTGTTCAAGGCCCTGGTGACCGAGTTCGTGAACACCCTGGATCTGGATGAGTTGGACGAGAGCCTGGCGGGACTCGCCCCGGACCTGGGCCGCACCGTCCGCCCGGTCTTCCGCCGACTGGCGCCGCCGCTGATCGGCGAGCTGTGCGCCTTCTTCGAACCCGGCGAAGAAGATGACGGTCGCGACGACGCCATGCACGCGGCCCGCGAACGGCTGCACCGCTTGCTGCGCGGCGAGGAGCAAAAGCGATGACCGCACTGTTCAGCCAAGCGGCCCAAAGCATCGACCTGGAACCGCTGCGGGCCTTCAAGGCGGCCGGGGGCCGGCTGATCGGCTTCACCTGCACCTTCCTGCCGGTGGAAGTATTTCACGCCGCCGGCCTCGTGCCGGTCCGGTTGCGCGGCATCGGCGCCGAGAGCCTCAACATCGCCGATGCCTATTATGGACCGTTTGTCTGCACCTTCCCCAAAGCCTTGCTCCAGCAGGTGGGCACGCGCCACTATGCTTTTCTGGACGGCGTCGTGATCACCGGCGGCTGCGACGGCATGCGGCGCCTCGATGAGTGCTGGCGCAAAATGGGGGCCGACATCCCCGGCGTGCTGCCGCCCTGGTTTCACTACTTCGATGTGCCCCACAAGCCCGACGGCGTGGCCCTGGAATGGTATCGAAGCCGCGTGCGCAAGTTGATCGCGGCCGTGGAAGAGGCCTTTGGCGTGCGCATCGACGAAGAAGCCCTGGGCCGGGCCATCCAACAGCAGAACCGCGTGCGCCAAAAATTGTGGGCGCTGGCCGAGTTGCGTTGCCGTCGGCCCGCGCCCGTCTCGGGCAGCGAGGCCTTCGAAGCCCTCATCGCCCGCAATGTGCTGCCGCCGGATGGCTACCTGGACGAACTGAACCGCCTGATCGCAACGGTCCAACAGCGGGCCGTGCCCGCCCCGGATCGCCGCCCCCGGCTCTTCGTCACCGGCAGTATCTGCGACGACCTGTCGCTGGTGCGTCAGATCGAGGCCGCCGGCGCCGTGGTGGTGGGCGAAAGCGTCTGCTACGGCCTGCGCAACACCTGCGCGCTGGTGGACGAAAGCGGCGACCCGCTGGCGGCCCTGAGTGCCCACTACCTGTCCGGCTCGGTCTGCCCGCGCATGTTCGGGTACTATGCCGAGCGCCGGGCCGTGATCGTCGAACGCATCCGCCAGACCGGCGCCCAGGGGGTGATCCTGCAGAACATCCGCTTTTGCGACCTGCACGGCTCGGAAAACGGATTGCTGGAGCGGGACCTGGCGCAATTGGGCGTGCCGACCCTGCGCATCGAAAAGGAGTATGGCGCCCTGACCGAAACCGGACGGCTGCGCATGCGCATCGAGGCCTTTTTGGAGCAGTTGGCAGCATAAAATTAAGGAATTGGTCGTGCGCCCCGAATTGAAAGAATATCCCCTGGACCAGCTCTTTGCCCGCACCTTTCAGCTCGCGCGCAAGGCCGGCCGGGCCACGCCCAAGGAGCAGGCCCTCCTGCTCAAAAGCGTGCCCTACGTCAGCGGCCTGCTCGAACCCATGCTGGCCCTGGGGCCGCCGGCCATCACCTTTCTGGGCATGCTGGCCGACTACTACACCGACCTGATCCATGCCAAGGCACAAGGCAAGAAGGTGGTGATGACCACCTTCTGCTTCGACCCCACCCTCTTCTACGCCTTCGACAACCTCGTGCCCGTCACCCTGGAGGTGGGCACGGTGATCAGCGCCATTCTCTGGAAGCGCGGCGCGTTCGACTTCATGGACTTTTGCACCGAGGTGGGTTTTTCCGAAACCGGCTGCTCGTCCCAGCGCGGCACCATGGGGGCCTATCTGGCCGGCGCGGGGGTCGATATCGACATGGTGGCCATCAACATGGGCGGCGTGTGCGACACCAACTCCAATGCCTACAGCTTCGCGGCCCAGTACCTGGGCAAACCCTTCTACGGGCTGGATTACCCCGCCGAACTGACCCCCGACGAGGTGCGCGACTACCACCATAAAGACTACCGCGCCCTGATCCGCTTCCTCGAAACGCACGGCGGCGGCCGCTTCGACATCGATCGTCTGCGGACCCTGCTGGCAGAAAAGCAAATCCAGGACGAGCTGACCAACGAGATCGAAGAGTTGCAGCGTCTGGTGCCCAACCCGGTACCGGGCATATACCACCTCTTGATGTACGCGGCGCGCTACACCTGTTCCGGCAGCCCGACCTTCACGCGCATGCTGCGCGAGATGCTGGCGGTCGTGAGCGTCAATGCCCTCAGCGGCGCCGCGGGCCTGGGCCGGCCGGAGAAATGCCGGGCTTTTCTCTTCTACATCGACAACTTCTCGTTCAACGTGGGCATGTTCGACTGGCTGGCGCGCAACCAGGTCTCCCACATGGGCAGCATGCTCTCGCGCTTCTTCCCCGGTAACGCGCCCTACCGCCGGGAGGTGCCCGGCACCTGCTACACCATCGACACCCGCGGCCTGGACCGCATGATCGACACCCTGGCCGACATCAACGCCCGCATGCCCATGACCCGCACCGTGCGCGGGCCTTACGATGCCCCCAACATGTGGCTGGAAGACTCCCTCTCCCTGGCCAAGATCTTCCGCGCCGACTGCTGCATCTACAACGGCACCCCCGGCTGCCGCAACACCTGGTCCAACGTCAAGCTGATCATGCGCGACCTGGAAAAGCACGGCTACCCCACCCACCTGGTGTACGCCGACGCCTTCGACGGCCGGGTGGAGAGCTGGGAGACCACGGCCATGCGCCTGGACGAATTCTTCAAGATCAGGGGGCTGCTATGAGCATCGTGGCCGGTTGTGACGTGGGTTCCCTGGCCACCAAGGCCATCGTCATGGAACGGCGGCGGGTGCTGGCCGCGGTGGTCGTGCGCTCGGGTCCCAAGCCCGGCGCCTCGGCCCGGGAGGCCCTGGACCAGGCCCTGGGCCAGTGCGGGCGCGCCGCCGGCGAGCTGGCTTGCTGCGTGGGCACCGGCTATGGCCGGGAGAAGATCGCCTTCGTGGACGACACCCTTTCGGAGATCTCCTGTCACGCCAAAGGCGCGCGCTTCCTGGTGCCGTCGGCGCGCAGCATCATCGACATCGGCGGCCAGGACTGCAAGGTGATCCAGTTGGACGGCGGGGGCCGCCTGCTCAAGTTCGTCACCAACGACAAATGCGCCTCGGGCACCGGCCGTTTCCTGGAGGTCATGGCCAAGGTGATGCACCTGCCCGTGGAGCGCCTGGGCGATCTGTCGCTCCAGGCGCGCGACCCGGTCACCCTGGCCTCCATGTGCGCGGTCTGGGCCCAGGCCGATATCATCAAGCACATCAACGCCCGCCGGCCCGCGGAAGAGATCTGCGCCGGCATCAACACGGCCATGGCCAACCGCGTGGCCATGCTGGCCAATACCCTGCGCCTGGAGAACGACATCTGCATGACTGGCGGCGTGGCCAAAAACAAGGGGGTGGTGCACGCCCTCTCCCGCATCCTGGGCAGGCGCATCAAGGAAGTAAAAACATTGGACCCGCAACTGGTGGGGGCCCTGGGCGCCGCCCTGCTGGCCGCCGAGCAGGCGGCGAAAGTCAACCGGAAGGAGTCACCGCCATGATCACCGCCGGGGTCGATATCGGCTCCACCACGGCCAAGGCCGTCATCCTCCAGGACCACGCAATCCTGGCCGCCGCCGTAATCCCGGCCCGACTGGACCCGGTGGCCTCGGCCCGGGAGGTCATGGACCTGGGCCTGCAAAAGGCCGGGGTGCGCCAGGCCGATCTCCAAGGCATCGTGGGCACCGGCTACGGCCAGCAGCAGATTCCCTTTGCCACGCGCTGCGAATCGGAGATCACCTGCCATGCCCGGGGCGCCTTTTTCCACCATCCGGCCGCCCGCACGCTCATCGACATCGGCGGCCAGGACGCCAAAGTCATCAAGATGGATGCCCGGGGCAAGGTGGTGCAGTACAGCTACAACGACAAATGCGCCTCGGGCACCGGCCGCTTCCTGGAGATCATGGCCGAGGCCCTGGGCGTGGGCCTGGAACAGATGGGCGCGGCCGGCCGCACCTGCGTGGAGCGGCTCAGCATCTCCAATCAATGCGTGATCTTCGCCGAAACCGAAGTGGTCTCTCTGATCAACGAAGAGAAGGCCGTGGGCGACATCCTCAACGCCCTCTTCCGGGCCATGGCCCACCGCGTGGCGGCCCAGGTCCGCACCCTGACCGTCGAAGCCGATGTGCTGCTCACCGGCGGCGTGGCCAAAAACATCGGCCTTTTCGAGGCCCTGGGCCAGAGCCTGGGCGTGGCCCTGCAAACGCCGTCCGAGCTGGACCCCCAGCTCAACGGGGCTCTGGGCGCGGCCCTGCTGGCCCAGGAGGGCTGAGACCATGGCGCGCTTCGATGGATTGATCGCCGAGATCCGGGATTTCGTGCGGCAGCAAAAAGCCGAGGGCCACTGCCGGGAGTTTCCGGCCCTATCGGCCGTGCCGTGGCCCCCGGCCGGTCCCCGGGACATTGTCCTTCTGCCCGATCTGGCGTTAGAGCTGGGCCATCCCCAGGAAGCCTCCTTATGCTTCCTGGCCTGGAGCGAAGATCCGCGCGCGATCCGCGCCAATGCCATCACCCTGGTCGGCCCGGACATCCCCGAAGCCCCCGCCGGCCGGCTGCCGCTGGCCAAGATCGTGCTGGCGGCCGTGGACCCGGCCGACGACGCCGCGGCCTACGCGCGCTACCGCGCCATGGACCTGGCGCGCTTCGAACTCTCGCTCAAAGGTTACATGCTGCGGGCCACCTCCCAGTACCTGCGCGAGTGGAGCCGCATCAGCCGGGAAGCCGTCCAGAACGGCTTCTCGTTCCAGATCCTGGGTTCGGCCCTGATCGGCGCGCTCAAAATAATCCCGGGCGTACGGGCCGCCGAACTGCTCTTCGTCACCCACTCGGCCGAAGCCGTGCAGGCCTTGCGCCCCATCGCCACCACGGCCGGCCGCATGCTCCAGGCCCTGAACAAGATGCTGGCCGAACACGAGGCCGATTGTCCCAACTGCGAATTCCAGGATGTGTGTGCCCGGGCTGCCGAAATGCAGGCCCTGGCCCACACCCTGGCGGCCCGCAAGGCCAGGGGGTGAGGCCCATGGAACCCAGACCGGTCGTCATCGCGGTGTGCGGCAAAGGCGGGGTGGGCAAGACCAGCCTCAGCGCCCTGATCGTGCGCAGCCTGACCCGCGACCCGGCCCGGCGCGTGCTGGCCGTGGACGCCGACCCGGCCGTGGGCTTGGCCTACGCCCTGGGCCTGCCGGTGGCCAAAACCGTGGACCAGATCCGCCAGGAGTTGATCCAAGCCCTGGGCGCGGAGGCCCCCGCGGACAAGCAAGACCTGCTGCGCCAGTTGGATTACGATCTCTTCGCGGCCCTCTCCGAACGCGACAATCTCGCCTTTCTGGCCATCGGCCGGCCCGAAGGCCACGGCTGCTTCTGCCAGGTCAACCAACTGCTGCGCCAACTGATCGGCGACCTGGCCGGCCGTTTCGATGCCGTGGTGATCGACGGCGAAGCCGGCCTGGAGCAGATCCAGCGCCGGGTCATGGATCTGGTGACCCACCTGCTCATCGTCAGCGACGGCTCGCTCAAAAGCCGCCGCGTGGCCGCCACCCTGCACCACATGGCCGCATCCCTGCCCGGCCTTGCGGCCTCGGGCGTGCTCTTCAACAAGCTGAGCCCCGCCGAGCAAGAGGAGATCCTGGCCGCCAACCCCCTGCCCCTGATCCACGTGCTCCACGAAACGCCTGCCATCCGCGACTTCGACCGCCAGGGCCGCAGCTTCTTCGACCTGCCCTGGAACGCCGAGATAGCCGAACTGGCGCGGGCCGCAATGCACTTTTTGAACCCCAGGCCCTGACTTTAGGCTTTCATCGCCCGCGTCCCTGATGTAAGGCAATCCCATGAGTCCCAAACCCCCTCTGCCCGGATCGCCCGGCACCTACGTGCTGTTGCTCCGGCTGCGCGCCAGCGCCCTCATCCAGATCGGCCGCCTGGGTGTATTCACCTTCCAGCGCGGCTGGTATGCCTACGTGGGCAGCGCCTTCGGGCCGGGCGGCCTGGCCGCGCGCCTGGGTCGGCATCTGCGGGCCGAAAAAAAACCGCACTGGCATATCGATTTCCTGCGCGCCCTGGCCCAACCCCGGGGCATCTGGTTCAGCACGGCCGCCGAACCCCTGGAACACGCCTGGGCCGCGACCCTTTCGCGTTACGGCCCAAAGCCCATCCCCGGTTTCGGCTGCTCCGATTGCCGCTGCCGTTCGCATCTCTTTTACTTCGGCACCGAGCCCCGGAACCTGAGCGCCCTGGGGTCGGACGTAAAACGCTACCCCGTGGAGGATGCCCCGTGAAAATCATCGATGCCAAGATCATCGCCCAACTGAAATTCGTGACCCTCTTCGAGGTTTCGTACCTGGATCGCAAAGGCAACCCCCGCGGTTGGCACATGGTCAGCCGGAACGCGCCGCCCAAGTGCATCGGCGGCGATCTGAGCCGCCCCGACGCGGCCATCATCGTCCCCTACCACCGCCGGGAAGACAAATTGGTGGTCATCAAGGAGTTCCGCGTGCCCGTGGGCGACTACCAATACGGTTTCCCCGCCGGCCTGCTCGACCCCGACGAATCCCTCGAAGCGACCGCCAGCCGGGAGCTGCGCGAAGAGACCGGCCTTACGCTGGTGCGCCTCTTTCGCCACAGCCCGGCCATCTTCTCTTCGGCCGGCCTTTCGGACGAATCCATCGCCATGGTCTTCGCCGAAGTGGACGGCACCCCCAGCATCCGCCACACCAGCGATTCGGAAGATATCGAAGTATTTTTGCTCGCTCGCGAAGAGGTGCGCGCCCTGGTCCAGCGCGACGACATCGTCTTCGGCGCCCGGGCCTGGCTGGCCATGGATGCCTTCGCGCGCATGGGCAAGGCTTATCTGACGGACTGACACTTGACGACCCCGGTCTTCGGTGCCAAGCTTTCCCAGGAGCGCGGAAAGCGAAGGTGCCGGGATGCGACGCGAAAAAGACCGATTCGAGCCCACCTTTAAGATTTTCCATGAACTGATGGCCCAACGGGTGCAGGAGATCCTGCTCGTCTCCAGCCCCTACGACGCCTACATCATGGAAGAGGACGGCCGCCTGGCCGGCCGCATCATCCACGAGTACCGCGGCCTGAACCTGAGCCGGCCGCCGCGCATCACCTGGGCCTCCTCGGGAGGCGAAGCGCTCCAGACCCTGGCCCAGAAGCCGTTCGACCTGGTCATCACCATGACCCGCCTGGACGATGTGGCCCCCGCAACCCTGTGTGGCGCCATCAAGCGCGACCACGCGCACATGCCTATCTATTACCTTTCCCACGAGGCCCTGCCCGCGCCGGCCGGACCGCCCGAGGCCGAATGCGCCTGGATCGACCGGCGCTTCGTGTGGCTGGGCAACACAGACCTGCTGCTGGCGCTCATCAAGAACACCGAAGACCGTCTGAATGTGGCCTTCGACACCCAGGCGGCCGGCGTGCGCGTGATCCTGATCGTGGAGGACTCGCCCCTGTACCTCTCGGCCCTGCTGCCCTTCCTCTACAAGGAGATCGTGCGCCAGACCCAGGCCGCCATGGACGAGACGCTCAACGAAGAGCACCGCATCCTGCGCATGCGCGCGCGGCCCAAGATTCTGGTGGCCGAGACGTTCGAGGAGGCCCAGGCCCTCTACCGGCGCTACGCGCCGTTCCTGCTCACCGTGCTGTGCGACGCGCGTTTTCCGCGCAACGGCCGGTTGGACCCGGGGGCAGGCCTGGCCCTGTTGAGCGAAATGCGCCAGAGCCACGCGGATTTGCCGCTGATGATGTTCAGTTCGGAACCGGGCAACCGGGAGCGGGCCGAGGCCCTGGGGGCCCACTTCATCGACAAGCATGCGGCCACCCCGCATGCCGAGATCCGCGCTTTTTTCGTGCGCAACCTGGGGTTCGAGGAGTTTGTCTTCCGCCTGCCCGACGGCCGGGAGGTGGGCCGGGCCGCCGACCTGCGCGCCATGACCCGGGTGTTGGACACGATCCCGGATGCCGCCATCGAATACCACGCCCGCCGCGAGCATTTCTCCACCTGGATGATGGCGCGCATGGAACTGGAACTGGCCCACACCCTGCGGGCCGCCAAGGTGGCCGACTTCGCCGGCATGGCCCAGTTGCGTGCCTATATCCTCGACGCCATCGACCGCCAGCGCCGGGAGCGCCAGCGCGGGGTGGTGGTGGATTTCAGCCACGACGCGTACGACCCGGCAGCCGAATTCGTCAAGATCGGCGCGGGCTCCCTGGGCGGCAAAGCCCGGGGCCTGGCCTTTCTCTCGGCCCTGCTCAAGGATGCCGAGGCTTTGGCGGCCACCTATCCCAGCGTGGCCATCGGCATTCCGCGCACCCTGGTGGTCAGCACCGACGGCTTCGAGCAGTTCCTGAGTCAAAACCAACTGCGTCCGGACGCCGTGCAGGGCATGCCCGACAGCGCCATCGAGGCGCTTTTCCTGCGAGCCGCGATGCCCGAAGGATTGAAAAGCAAGCTGGCCTCGTTTCTGGCCGCCGTAACGGGCCCCCTGGCCGTGCGCTCCTCCAGCCTGCTGGAAGATACCCAGGCCCACCCCAGCGCCGGCCTCTACAAGACCTTCATGCTGGCCAACAACCATCCCGATTTCGAAGTCCGGCTGGCGCAGTTGCTGCGTGCCGTCCAGCGGGTCTATGCCTCCACCTATTTCGCGGCCCCCCGGGCCTTTGCGCGCCAATCGCCCTTCGGCCTGGGCGAAGACCGCATGGCCGTGATCGTGCAGCCGGTGGTAGGCGCGCGGGCCGGGCCGTACTTCTATCCGGCCATATCGGGCGTGGCCCAGTCGTTTAACTTCTACCCGGTGGCCTACATGCAGGCCGACCAGGGGGTGGTGCATGCGGCCCTGGGGCTGGGCCGCATCGTGGTCGAAGGCGGCGCGGCCCTGCACTTCTCACCGCGCCATCCGCGCCTGCTGCCCCAGATCGATACGGTGGCCAAGGCCCTGCGCAACGCCCAGCGCACCTTTTACGCCCTGGACATGGGCCGGGCCGACCAGGCCCACATCGACCCGGAGCAGCTCACCGTCTCGCTTTCGGTGGAGGCCATGGCCGACCACCCGGCCGTGCAAACCCTGGCCAGCACCTATGTGGCCGCGGACCACCGCATCCGCGACACGGCCGCCGCCGAAGGCCCGAAGCTGATCACCTTCGCCTCGGTCCTGAAATACGATCTCTTCCCCCTGGCTCCCATCCTGGCCGACTTGCTGGAGATGGGCCGGCGGGGCCTGGGCTGCCCGGTGGAGCTGGAGTTCGCCGTGGACCTGCCGCGCACCCCGGGCGGAAAGTACACCTTCGCCCTACTGCAAATCCGGCCCATGGGCAAGCGCGAGCAGAGCATGTCCATCGCGGTCACGGCCGACGACGAGCGCCGCGCCGTCTGCTTCTCCCGCCGGTCCCTGGGCAACGGCTTGCGCCAGGACATCCGCGACATCGTCTACGTCAAACCCGAAACTTTCGATCCGGCCCATACCCCGTCCATGGCCGCGGCCATCGCCCGCCTGAACGCGGATCTTGAGCGCCGGGGGCGGCCCTATGTGCTCATCGGCCCTGGACGCTGGGGATCGGCCGATCCCTGGCTGGGCATTCCCGTGGCCTGGAAGGATATCGGCGGCGTGGCCGCCATCGTGGAGACCACGGCCGCCAACCTCAACGCCGATCCCTCCCAGGGCAGCCACTTCTTCCACAACCTCACGGCCCAGGGCATCGGCTATCTCACGGTGGCCGGCCCCGACACCGGCTTCGTGGACTGGCCCTGGCTAGCCGGCTTGCCGCCGGCCGACGAAACCGCCTTCGTGCGCCATGTGGCCCTGGAAAGCCCGCTGCACATCAAGATCGATGGCAAGTCTTCGATGGGGGTTATCGGCGACAAGTAAAACGAAGCAAACTACTTCCATAGAGGAGTGCTGCCATGCAAGAGATCATGGAGAAAATCAAAGCCAAGGACCCGGACCAAAGAGAATTTCACCAGGCCGTGGGCGAAGTGGTGGCCACGGTCAAACCGGTGCTCGACGCCCATCCCGAGTACCGCTTCCAGAAGATCCTCGAACGGCTCGTGGAGCCCGAGCGGGTGATCATCTTCCGCGTGCCCTGGATGGACGACCGCGGCGAGCCCCAGGTGAACCGCGGCTTTCGCATCCAGATGAACAGCGCCATCGGACCGTACAAGGGCGGGCTGCGCTTCCACCCCTCGGTCAATCTCTCCATCCTCAAATTCCTGGCCTTCGAGCAGGTGTTCAAGAACGCCCTGACCTCCCTGCCCCTGGGCGGCGGCAAGGGCGGCGCCGATTTCGATCCCAAGGGCAAATCGGACGCCGAAGTCATGCGCTTCTGCCAAAGCTTCACGGTCGAACTCTTCCGGCATATCGGCGCCGACACCGACGTGCCGGCCGGCGACATCGGCGTGGGCGCCCGGGAGATCGGTTTTCTCTTCGGCATGTACAAACGGTTGCGCAACGAGTTCACCGGCGTGCTCACCGGCAAGAGCCTCAACTGGGGCGGCAGCCTGATCCGCCCCGAAGCCACGGGCTACGGCTGCGTCTACTTCGCCGCCGAAATGCTCGCCGCCCGCGACCAGACGCTCCAGGGCAAAACCTGCCTGGTCTCGGGCTCGGGCAACGTGGCCCAGTTCACCGTGGAGAAGCTCATCGCCCTGGGCGCCAAGCCGTTGACCCTCTCCGACTCGTCGGGCTACATCTACGATGACGCCGGTTTTACCACCGAGAAGCTGGCCTTCGTCAAAACCCTGAAGAACATCCGCCGCGGCCGCATTCAGGAGTACGCCCAGGCCTATCCCCAGGCAGTTTACACCCCCGTCGACCCGGCGCGCACCAGCAATCCCCTCTGGGCCCACCCGGCCGACTGTGCCTTTCCCTGCGCCACCCAGAACGAAATCGACGCCGAAGATGCCCGCCACCTGATCTCCGGCGGTGTGCGCCTGGTGGCCGAAGGCGCCAACATGCCCACCACCCCCGACGCCATCGACGTGCTGCACGATGCCGGCGTGCGCTTTGCCCCGGGCAAAGCCGCCAATGCAGGCGGCGTGGCCGTCTCCGGCCTGGAGATGTCCCAAAACAGCATGCGCCTGCACTGGCCCCGGGAAGAGGTCGAGAGCCGCCTGCAAACGATCATGAAAAACATCCACAAAAACTGCACCGCCGCCGCCGAACGCTACGGCGCCCCGGGCAACTACCTGGTGGGCGCCAACATCGCCGGGTTCATCAAGGTGGTGGATGCGATGCTGGATCAGGGGTTGGTGTAGCGTGTTGCTGTCAGCGCCGTGGCGATGGTTTGGAACTGGCGGTGCCGCAATGGTCGGTCTGGATTTTCTCGCTGAAAAGGATTAATATCTCAAATTACGCAAGCTTTTTGAAAGGGTATAACAATGAACAAAGCCGCTCTTACTAAAAACGAAATCTACCACAAGCTATCGGGGTTTTCGGAAAAGGATTTGGCTTCAATTGCCAATTTCGTGGATTTTATGCGGCACCAAAAAAAGTTGAAAGCCAAAAAGATCATTAAGTTGCAGGGCATCTTAAAGGGCCGGGACATCGATCTTTCCGAACTGAAGCGGTTTAAAAAGCAAACCTGGCAACACGTTGATAAAGAATTTGCCGATGAGTAGCTATGTGACCGATACCCAAGGCCTGGTAAAATTCATGATGGGCAAAAAGGTAATCAACGATGCCGCCCATCAAGCATATCTATCAGCCGATAAAGGCGAGGCCACCATCATAATACCAGCCGTGGTGATGATGGAAATTATGTATCTGTTCGAAAAGAACCGCATCCAGATAGGCCTCTTGCAAACCGAGGACCTGATGGAAAGCCAAAACTATCGCTTTGAGCCGCTCAGTTTCGAAATCCTCAAAACCGCTTCACAGATTGACGACATACCCGAGCTGCATGACCGATTGATTGCCGCCACCGCCAAACATCTTGATCTACCGCTGATTACCAATGATCCGGTGATCAGTAAATCCAAATTCGTCACGGTCCTGAAGCCAGCCCAGAAGTAATACACAACCAGAATCATGAAAAATGGGCGACTTCTACTCCCGCAGCGAGCGCCAGGTATGCTTTTAAAGAAAGCTGCCCGCCACGTCCCGCTCCATTTCGAGGAACATCTTCCAGGGCATGGCGAACGATAGGTACTCGCTGCCCAACAAGGTGCGCACGTACTTGCGGGCCGAAATGTCCGTCAGCCCCACCACGGCCCTGGGCTTGGCCGATTTGGCCTCCCGGTAGGGCAGAATGCCGATGGTCTGGCACCCCGCGGCCCAAGGGATGATCGCGTTCACCATGCCTTCCCGTCCGTAATTGGCGAGGATCACCAGCGCCGACAGTTGGTCCGCATCGGCCAGGCCCGCCGTCCTTGGCCGGTCGTGGATGACGCCTTCGTAGTGGTAGAGTTTGCCGTCCTGGCGATAGCGGTATTGGTGCGGGTGATTATCCAACGGCCAAACGGCCCATGAGCCGATTATGAGCCAATCGAATAAAAAATTGGCCCAAAATTGGTTCATGGGCCATTAGGTCATGCACCGTTGTAAAAATACCGGGCGGCCGGCCCTTTGCAGCTTAACGTCACCTGCCCCCGGGCCTGGAGATCAAACATCGATCGATTCACCCGGCTGCGGAAGATGCCGCTGATGGTCAGGCGGCTTTGAGCCAATTTTCGTTTTGCAGCCGCTGCCAGGCTTTCTTGATATGCTGGGGTTTCAGCTTGTATTTTTTGCGGGTGCTCCACTGCTGGATTTCCTGGACGACCCAATCCGGATCGTTTGCCGCGGCCGGTGACTCCCGGACAATCCAATGCACCGTGGCGAGTAACTCCATGCCATAAGGCGTCTCGAACCCCTGAATCAGCCGCGCCACCGCAGCGAGTTTGCGTTTTGCTTCCTCATCAGCATCGAGGATCGACTGGGCTTCATCCACCGCCCCATCCAGAAGATTGATTTCCGATTGGGCACTGCGATCGCCGTAGCCCCGGATAAAGTGACCGTCCATATACTGCAAAACATGGTGCAGGTTTTCAGCGTAGGGGCCGAACTGATTCTTCGCATAGTTCAAACGCAGATCTTCTCCGGCAGCCTGCATGAAGTACATCAATTTTTGAATTTCAAGCAGACTATGGCGATAGCCCTGGTTGCGGTATATCTCCAACAATTTAATGAGCAGCGCCCGGCCCTTGGTCATCTTCGGTTTGGCGGTGGCGATAGGCATTTTATCGACTTGGGGCGAACCCTTGGGCTCATAGAGCAACACCTTCACATCCGGCAGCGCTTCGAAAGCCGATAGAATCAGTCGTTTAACATCCGGCCAATTCAGCCCCCCCCAACCCGGCCCCCAACGGCGGCACCGCAATGGATTTGATGTCAGTGGCCTTTACCACTCCGATCAGATCTTCAAGGCCTTGTTGAACGTCTTGAAGCTTCGATTTGGATTTCCAGTGCTGCTTGGTGGGAAAGTTGATGATCCACTTGGGATTGAACAAACTCTGCCTCGGATAGACAAACATGCGGCCCAACCGAACTTCGCCGGCTTTGCAGGCTTGGGCATAGGCCTTTAAATTTTCAGGGAAAGCTTGCTTGAATTGCAATGCGATGCCCTTGCCCATTATACCGACACAGTTCACTGTGTTCACCAGGGCTTGCGCATCGGCTTCCAATAAATTGCCATCGGTAGGACAGATCATCAGCGCCTCTCCTACAAATCAAACCCGCTTCCATTCAAAAGCGCCTCGAATTTTCTTCACCACTTACTTGACGCCAAAAATAATTTCTTCGTTGGCATCCCCAAGACTGAGTCCATATATGCGCTCAGTTTGCTGTCCTTCTTTCAATTTTACGTACTTCTTATCACCGGAGCTCATTAAAACTTTCAATGGCTTGGTCTTTCCTTGGTCTTTTTCGTCCAGGACTTCCATTGGCAGGCATTTTTTCAGTTCCTCATCGATATAATACACTGCTTCATAGCCCCCACCGATCTTAAAAACCCTGAGGCTCCTTTCGAACAACGGCAGGTTGATGGGGATGCAAAAAGCCAGGATAATCATGACTAAAACGACTTTTTCTTTGGTAAAGTTTTTAAAAAGCGTTTGTTTAGGAAAGGAGGAAATGAAAAAATAAGCCATGGTCGGCAACGCGAATACCCAGTGGGCAATTTGGTACCAGCCGTCCGACATTTTTATTCCAGACAAATACAAAGAGTATCCCCACAAAATGATAGTGGTCAGAAAGGCGAAAAAAGATTGAATCAAGAACAAGACACCGAAAAAGTATATCCGCTTTTTCTTAGGCAGTACCGCCATTCTGAACAGATAAAAGATCAAGCAAACAGTTTCGCAGGCAGCGAACAGAATCCACGCTATTCTTTCATTAAAATATCGGGTGCCAAATAGAAAAAGCACAGACCATCCCGCAAGCAGGGTGAAGTCAATAAAATTCTGGTACCAACTTTTAGTCTGGTCGAAAAAACTTTGAAAGTGGTTACCGGTAACCAATGCGGGTGCAAGGAGCATCACTGCCAGCATAGCGAAAATAATCAGAACAGACGAAGCAAGCGAAATCACTATCATTGGATAACTTGATTCAGTTATCGGCAACGGAACGCCTCTGTTGGTCGCATAGACGAAAAGATAAAAAAATCCGTAAGCTGTGGCGCATATAATAAAAAGCGCCTTGTATTGGTCCAGATTCCTTAAAATGTCAGCCAAAGAAACCCCTTCGATCTCTTCAACCTTTTTCGTTTCGCTTGTTTCCATCTCGTCTTCTCTTTGAAATTGGTTCCTATGGGCACGATCATTCAAACTCGGCATCGTCAAATTTCAGGGCGTTGCTGTTTTCCCGAATGGCGCGTTGAAGGTTTTCGTCGAATCCTTCGGGCGCTCGGGCTTCGATATCCAGGCGCAGGGTCACCACATTACCCGGTTTGGTGGTCAAGAGCGAGATGATTTCCTGATGGATCTGGTCGTAGTCCATGCGGCCGGTATGAGGGTCCAATTCCACGGTTCCAAAGAAACGCTTCTTGCTGGTGTCGGTACTTTTACCACCGGTTGAATCCCCAGTCCGCGACTGTTTATCTTTATCGCCCGGTTGAGGGTCTTTTTCTTCGGTAGCCTTGTCCGCCCCTTGCTCCTGTTCGGCGGTTTTCTGGGATAGGGCCGCTTTGGCCGCTTCAAGGTGCACGATCAGCGCGCTCGGGTCGATGACGGCATTCACCGGCAAGCCGAGCTTCAGCCCCTTATACGTTTGCCCCTCCTGGCCATCGGCGTAACCGAAGTAGTCGCCGCTCTGGACCCCTTGGCTGATGGCCTGCTGGAAAACAGCAGCGCTGGCCAATCTGGGCATATAGAGGTAGTCGCACATGCTTTTCCACACCGTAAGCAAACCGATATCCTTGCGCCCCTCCTTCCAGAACCATGCGTTGAGCAAGGCGTTCAGATGGATGGGCGCCCACTGCTTGATCAAAACCTGTTCGGCGGTGAGCTTCTCCTCGATTTTGGCGATCATGCTTTTGTCGTGGCCGTTGAGCGCGAAGATCTCCCAGGTCAGATTGCCTGGGGTTTGGCTCGGCGTCAGCGTTTGCGCAGGGCAAAGCAGCCAGCGGTAGCACTCGCTGATCATGCGGTTCAAGCCGCCGCCGGCCTGTTCGGTAAACTGGCGCACCTGGTTGCTCTGGAGATTGTCCAGGGTCAACTTCATCTCCTGGATATCGGAAAGAATGGAGTTCCAGGAGAGGTAGCTGCGCACCTGGTCCGCCAAGCGCCCGAGGGTATCGCTATCGGCAGCCAGAAAGATCAGCCGGTTTTGATGCTGGCGGGGCTGGTCGCCTCGCCGGCCCAGGATGCGCTCGGCGGCTTCGATGGCCAGTTTGGTGGTGCGGGTGTGGGGCGCATCCGGCGGCAAGACGCACAGATGCAATTCAAAATCATCGGGAATATCGCCGGAGGGCGTAAACACATGCACCCCGCCGAAGCAGCCCCGGCCGATCATCTTGGCCAGGCGCGACCGGATTTCCGGGTGAATATCCTCCTTGTTGGAAAAGCGGCGTTTGCGTTCCTCCATCTCCCGGCGCAGGTTGGGCCGCACGTCGAACCAGTAACGGCCGTCTGCCGTGTTCAAGTAGTGCAACCGGTCGGCCAGGCGCTGAAGGGCATCCTGGAACACGCTCACCGTGGTGCCGGGCTGGGCCGCGCCCAGGGCAATGCGCTTGGCATCGATGCCGCGCACCATCTGACCGGGCACGCTGGGCGCGCTGCCCAGGAAGATGACGCGGGCCGTACGGCGGGCGGCCTGGGCCGCCCCCAGGCGCGGGTCCTGGGTGTCGATGGCCGTGGTCTGGGCGCGCTCGCCGTCGATATCGCGTTCCACCACCGGGTCCCACCCCTGGGGCAGGTAGTAGATGCTTTCGTTGCGCACATTGTTATCGTAGAGCGGCAGCGCCCCCGGCAAAATCATCAGGTCGCGGTTGCCGTCCTGCCACAGGCGGTAAATCACCTTGGCCATGAGCTTGAGCACGCCGCGCGTGCGCTGGAAACCGTCCAGGGAAGACCAATCTTCGTAGAGCCGGCTGAAGACTTCCGGGTGGATGGGATACGATCGGCACAGGCGACGCAGGTAATCGGGCTCCTGGACTTCGGCGGGAAAGCGGTCGGCCTGCTGGGCGTAGAAATCGGCAAAGGCCCGGCAGACCGCCTCCATGGCCGCACGGTCGGCGATGGGGTTGAACAGGCGGCGTTGATGTCGTCCAGGGGCAGGGCCACTTCTATCAGTTTCTTGGGGGCTTTGATGGTCATCTGGTTTGCGTTTCCGTCAGTGATCGATTTGAAAGTTCCTGTGGCCCATGATTGGCTTTGGGCCAATACGGACGTCATTGATACTATTGTCGCGATGGGCGACGTTCCGTCCACCAAATCGATAAGGCTCCTTTTTTATTAATAATCCATTCAAGGCCATACCCTTCTGCGCCGGGTAAATGTATCAATGAATGTATCATGATACATTTCCTGGCCATCAATCTTTCGGACTGAAGGTGTAGCGCGCGCCCCGGCCGTAACCCTCGATGCGCACAATCCCTTCATCGGCCAGTTCCCGCAATATTCGAATCACCTGTTGACGGTCGTAGTAGGTAATGGCTCTCACATCGCTGTTGCGCAATCCCGGTTCTCCAAGGTGATGACGCTTCTTTAATATGCTTACGATCCGGGTCTTGACGGTTTCTCTGTCGATCTGGCCATCCCGCTCGCGGGCTCCTGGCATGGCGGCCAACTGCTGATGCAACCTTCCGGAAAGAACCCAATACGCGCCACGACCAGCAGGCCCCCCCCGCTCGATGTAACCTTGGCGCTCCATTTCGCTGAGGATTTCACGCATTTCGGCGGGTTGGCGGTGACATAATTGGGCTGCATGGGTGGTTTGGATTTCGGTATGGCGCAACAGGTGCTGGATAATCAGCATGGCATCCACCCGCAGGGGCCGGCCGGCATCGGCCTCCCGGGTCACCAGGGCACGAAACTCGGGCGAAAAGGCGCTGCGCAAAAGGGTCAGTGAAATGGCCTCTCCTCTTTCCACGATCAGGGGCGGCTCTTTGCCTTCGATAAGCAGCGCTTCGAAGATGCGGCCGATACCCAGGTTGCTGCGGTTGACCAGACGCAAGACGGTGAGGGCTTCCACCAGGCATCGATTGCGGGCCACGGGTGGGTGGTGCAGGATGTTGTCCGGGGTGATCCCGCCGATGAAGCGGCCGGGGTTGCTGATTTCCAGCCGCTGGGAGTACTGCTTGATCATGATGGGCGAAGCCAGTGTGTAGTCCGCATGGCAGAAGGCGTTCATCAAGGCTTCGCGCAGCGCGATTTCGGGGTAGGCGCGGTATTCGAAGTGAAACAGGCTCTCCTTGAGGGTGGTCACCGGATTGTCGGCCATGATGCGATCCAGAATGCGCGCGACGGAGGTCATCAAGGCATCCTCGCCGTCCATGCGATCGGTGTAGTCGGTATCCGTCTGCATGCGCAGGTGGGTCCAGTGATAGCCGTTGAGTTGATCATGGATCGCCTGTTTGCGGCCTCCGATGATCAGCCCGGCAATGTTGAGCCGTCCGTCCAGGATCAGACGCAGCGAAGATAGCAGGTCAAGATCGGTGAGCCTCAGAATGTCTTTGGGCGCATTTTCCTTGGCGGCCGCCTCCCGTAATTGCTCCATGGCCGCCGCGGAGATATAATCTTGCGGCGCACCGGGAAGCAATCGGCCGCTCAGGTCGGCATCGGCGCATTCGGATAGGATACACCGGCGCAACGTCCCGGTCAGCGGCTGGCAAGTCTTGCCGACCCGGATTTTTCCCTGCCCCTTAGTATCGGTATAAGGCGGCATGCCGGGATGAACCTGCATCAGGATGAGACGGCCGGTGCCTTCGGGAATATGCAGCTCTTCGAAAACGGGAGTCAGCTTGGGATCGGTCTGGTCGTAGACGGCCTGTTTCAATCGGTTCAAGTCCACGCTCAATGGGACTCCGGCCAACGCCTTGGCGCGGCCTTTGACTTTATCCTGAACGCCAAAGACCACGGTGCCGCCTCCGCCGTTGGCCATGCAGACGGCCCAATCCACGACGGTCTTGACGGCATCGGCCGTACTGCGTCCGTTCCACTCCTTAAAGTCCAGATCCTGGTCTTCCAGGTCATCGGCCCGGCATGTCTCCAGTTTATCCAGCAGGGCGGCAATGTCTTGCTTGCTTCGCATGGGGGTTGTCCTTAGCAGAACGACCGCGCTTTGGCGAGCAGCTCTGGCAGATTGTAATTGATGCTGGCCACGCTCCATTCGGGTTCCTGGGTAAAAGGCTTGCGAATATAGTAGGGACCTTCCACACAGTCGTTGTCATCTACCAGCACAACGGCCAGACGGAATTTCTCCTCCTGGTTGAGGCCGTATAGAATTTCATTGCGCGTGAGGGTGAGGGTATCGGCCCCTTTGGCGCGCCCTTTGACTTCGATGTGCCGGTCCAGCGCCCCTGTCTTAAACGCTGAAATATCCCAACCGCATTTTTCGGCCGAAACATCCCGGGTAGTATATCCTTGACTGCGCTCGGCTTCGATTACAGCCTGCATGGCAAGCATTTCGATGGCTTTCTTGCGCTGGGCATCCGTGGAAAAAGTGTCGGGCACGGGTTGATTCTTGCACTGGGCCATGAGCCCGGCCGGGATCACCAGGGCCGCGCCGGCTACCATGGGCGGGCTGGAGATCAGGTTGCGGCGCGCCTCCAGTTCCTTGAACCGAACCTCCAGGCGCGCGCGCAGCTCTTCGACCCTGCGACGGGCGTTTTCGGGCTGCATGCGCGGCTGCTTGCCGGCGGCCAGAGCGTCCTTGAGTTGCAAGTAGCGCTCCTGCCAGTAATCGATCTCTTTGGTCAACCGCTCATGAACCGCTCGCTGCACCTTTTCGATTTCGTTTTGGCGTCGGACTTTGACTTCGTCGTAGTGCCCTGGAACCAGGGTGTTCGCGGCATAGGCGGTGGCCAGCGCCTCGACCTTGCCGTTGAGCCACCGCGCCACTTGCTTGCCCTTCAAAAGCGCGGCCTCTTCCTCGGTGACGGGCACCAGGTCCAAATGCGGCGCCCAGCCGGCATGCGCGGCAATGCCATCCGGCGTAATGAAAACAAACTGAAGGCGCCGGGAGGCCACTTGGCGCTGGTGTTGGCCATAGACGCTTTCGCGCACCGAATGGTCCAACAGCACCAACAGCCTGGGCGCGGTGCCGGGGTCGGCCGGGTCCAAGAGCATGGTCCCTTGCCTGAGTTTCGGACGATGGGCCTCGAGCACCAGATCGGTAACCGCCGCCATGAGCGGGTGGCCGGGATGGACCAGCCCTGCCATGGGTTTGCTGTAAACGTGGATATACTGTCGCTCAAAACAAATGCGCTCGTAGCGTTGCAAAACCGGATCGCGGCTGCGGCTGATGCGCCGGTCGCGCTCGCGGATCATGCCGGGCACGTGGGTGATCTCGTAGCGCCCTTCTTCCCGGGAACGCAGGATGCCGTGCAGGTTGGCAAAGGCTTCGTTGAAAAAGCCGCGGATGAAATAGGGCTGAAGCTTGCGTGCTTCGGCTTTTTCCATCTCTTCTTTCACGGCATAGAGCCGTTCGGGGGTCATCACCTCTTCGGAGAGAGCATTGCGCGCCAGAATGGCTTTCAGGTGTTCCGTGTCCAGCGCGCCCGCCACCTCCTGCTCCAGCCGTGCCCGGACCACGGGGTCTTCGCCATAGCGGATGGCTTCGATCAGCATGTCTTTGAGGGAGCGGTTATCGAAGGCATCGCCGAGAATATCGTAGACCCGGCCACCCAGGGCTTTGCGTTCGATCTCCAGCTTTTCGAGCAGGCGAAAGAAGACATCGCCTTCGCGGGTCTGCTTGGCCACGAGATTCCAGAGGTGGCACACCTCGGTCTGGCCGATGCGATGAATGCGGCCGAAGCGCTGCTCGATACGGTTGGGGTTCCACGGCAGGTCGTAGTTGATCATGAGATTGGCGTTTTGCAGATTCACGCCTTCGCCGGCGGCATCGGTGGCCACCAGCACCAGCACAGCGGGATCATGGCGAAACATCTCCTGGACTTTACGACGTTCATCGCGGTGAACGCCGCCATGGATTACCGCCACGGCGGCTTTGTCACCCAAGACGCCGGCGATACGCTCGGTTAAGTAGTTGAGCGTGTCTTTGTGCTCGGTAAAAATGATCAATTTGCGCCTTTTGCCGCTCGCGCCGCGCATGTTGGGATCATCCTGGAGGATGCGCGATAGTTCATCCCATTTGCGGTTCTGGCCGGAGTTGACGACCTGCTTGGCTTGGTGTTCCAGCCCTTTAAGAATTTCGATTTCAGCGGCCAGCTCGTGAACGTTCACGGCGGCCGTGGCCTGGTCCACCAGGCGGTCGGCCAGGTTTTCGTACTCTTCGCCGGTCAGTTCGTCGTCGATATCCTCATAAACTTCTGCAGCCTCATAGGTGGCCAGGGTTTCGGCCACACAGTTTCCACGGTACTGGCTCTTTTCTTCTTCCACGCGCCGCTCCAGGCGCTTGCGGCGGCGCTTGAGGGATTGGTAAATGGCCTCGGGCGATGAAGCCAGGCGGCGCTGCAAAATGGTCAGGGCAAAGCCGACCGTGCCTTTGCGCTTACCGTCGAGGTGGGCGGCCTTGTCCATCTCGTTTCTGACATAATTGGTTACGGCTTCGTAGAGATCGTGCTCCAGAGGAGAAAGGTCGTAGTTGACGGTATATGCACACCGTTCCGGGAAAAGAGGCGTGCCATCGAACTTGAGCAGCTCCTCCTTGACCATGCGGCGCATGAGATCTTCATAATCTACATTGGGGACGCCATCCCTGAATTTACCGAAGCGATCACCATCTAATAGAGATAAAAACAACTGAAAATCTTCTTCCTTACCGTTGTGGGGCGTGGCGGTCATCATCAAAAAGTGGCGGGTGTGCTTGGCGTCCGACAACAATTCGCCTAAAAGAAACCGTTTGGTGCGGTTGACTTTGTTGCCAAAATAGCTGGCTGACATTTTATGCGCTTCGTCGACCACCACCAGGTCCCATTCGACGGCATGCAGCTTTTCCTGGATATCCTCCGCTCTGGCCAGTTGGTCCAGCCGCGCAATGATCCGGTCTTTGTCCATGAAAAAATTACCGGATGGGGACGCCTCCATCTTCTCCCGGGTCAGGATATCGAAGATGAGACCGAATTTTTCACTGAGCTCGTCCTGCCACTGCTCCACCAGGCTGCCGGGGGCGACAATCAAGATGCGCTGGCCGTCCGCGCGCAGCATCAATTCCCGGATATAGAGCCCCGCCATGATGGTCTTGCCTGAACCTGGATCATCCGCCAGGACGAAGCGCAGCGGCTGACGCGGCAGCATGGATTCGTAAACCGCTGTAATCTGGTGGGGCAGAGGTTCGACGGCCGATGTGTGGATGGCCATCATGGGGTCGAAAAGATGGGCCAGATGGATACGCAAGGCTTCGACGCCCAATTTGAAAGCGCCCCCCGGGGCATCGAGGGTCCACGGGATGCTGTCGCCTTCCGCCAAGGCCAAACCGGCCTCGTCCGATCGAAACAGCATGCGTTCGCCCAAACGGCCGCGATCATCTTTGTAAACGGTCGTTACGGCATTTGCGCCGGCAAATTCGGCGGATAATATTTTGACGGTTGAATTGGCATCAACACCTTTGACAAGGCAATCCTTTTTCAGATCTTCAAGTTTAAGCATTTATGGTTTGCTCTCTTTGAGTTGAGCTCTTGATTTGATCGTTCATCAACCCCTTATTAAATTCATAATTGTTCTGCAATCAGATGGTTAGAATGGTGCCAATAAAACCGAATGCACAGTGAAAGTCAAGGAAGGGCATCTCACCCCACCCCAATATAATGAACCCCCGTCCCAACCACCAATTCCACGATTTCGGCCAGCCGTTCCAGCTTGAAGGGCTTGCGCAGGCAGGCCCGGGCGCCATTGGCGATGGCTTGGCGGCGGCTCTGGGGGTTGAACCAGCCGGTGAAAACGATCACCGGCGGGCCGTGGTGGCGGTGGACAAGTCGGGTCAGCTCCAGGCCGTTCATGCCCGGGTGGTTGATGTCGGTGAGCATGACGTCGAAGGGCCGGTGGCGAAGGTGCTATAGGGCTTCTTCCGAGTCCTGGGCCAGGCAGATCATGCATTGGTGGCATTTGCCGAAGTATTCCTCCAGCGTCTCCCGAATTGCCTGGTCATCATCGACGATGAGGATGCATTTGGGTTTCATGCCCGCCTCCTTGAGGCGGTTATAGCATGCGGGTGTGACAGATACGGTCACACGGAGGGAGAATTTTCGTGCCGCCGCTGAACGCTACGGAAAGTAGAACAATGAACCAAGCCGCTCTTACCAAAAACGAAATTTACTACAAACTAACGGGATTTGCGGAAGTTGGCTGGGGTGCTGGAAAAGCGCCCCCCAGCCACAGAGGATGATTATTTCCAAATTTCCAAGAGTCTGGGATCGTGCCCACCGATTCTTTTATCGATCTGCATTCCGATGCTGCTGCCGAAATATTCAGAGGAAGCCGCCAGCATGTAGGCAATGATACGATTCAAATCGGGCATTGTACCTTCGCTCTTCATCGTGGTTTTCGCGAGGCAACACGCCCTGGGCTTCGCCATCTCTGGGAATATGACGCAAGCGTGGATACCCGTGCCCAGGTAACGGCGATAGCATTCATTTCTGGTCATAATACACAGAAAGCCTGATTTCCTCTTTTCCAGGCAAGGCTATCATGGTGCCATCATACGAGAAGAGGAGGTGCATAATGCCAAAAGTTCGGGTGACGCTCATCAGCGGGCGTATTGTCGATGGTAAGATCACCAAAAATGAAAACATCAAACCGGGCGGCAAGCCGGTGCTGGTGGTCGATGGCGTTCCCTACACCATCATGGATGCCGCCATAAAGGGGATGTCGGTCTACCCGGTAAACGACCCGCTCTTCGATCAATGGCAGAAGACCTACGGGTAGGCGTTGGTCCGCTAGATCGACAAGCGCGTGATGGAAATCTGGCCGCCGAAGCAAACGTCCACATCGCTGCCTGCCATCCGTGGCCGGTCGTGGATGACGCCCTCGTAGTGGTAGAACTCACCGTCCTGGCGATAGCGGTACTTGTGCGGATGTTGATCCAGCGGGCCGAATCGATGGGCGATGGGCGCCTCGGCCGTGATGGGGCTGGGCAGATTGATGTTCCAGAATTGGCCGGCCGCCAGCGGCGCTTGCATGAGCAGGGGCAGGATTTGGGAAAGATGCCAGGCCGCGGCCTGCCAATCGACGGACCATCGGGGCGCGACATATTGCGAGACCGCCATGGCCTTGATACCCAGAATGGCGGCCTCGCGGGCCGCGGCGACCGTACCGGATTGGTAGACGTCCGATCCCAGATTGGCCCCCTGGTTGATGCCGGCCAGCACCCAATCCGCATCGTCGGCGATCGCCTTGAGCGCCAGGCGGGTGCAATCGGCCGGCGACCCGTGAACGATGAAAAGGTTTCCTTCCGCCGCGGTTTCAACCCGCAAGGGCGTCCGCATGGTCACCAGGTGGCCGACGCCGGATTGGGCGCTCTTGGGCGCCACGACCACCACCCGGCCGAGCCCTTCAGCCACCTCAGCCAGCGCCTTCAACCCCGGCGCGTCATAGCCGTCATCGTTGGTGAGAACGATTTTCATGAGTGCCCCCCTTAAAATGATCGGGTGACAATGGTATTTAATTACCCGCTCAATGCGAAGCCCGCCAATTAAGTAACCGTCAAGTAACTTAATGTTTTATATCAATATATTTATACAATCGGGTGATTGGTTTAGCTAAACTATAGATAGAGTTTAGCTAGCCCGCTCCCATTTGGGGTATCGGTTGCTGCCCTTGTTGATAATGGCCTTATCTTTTTTGGACATAGCATGGAGCAAGTTGTGAATCTTGTTCTTTCGTTGCTTTTCATCCAGAACCCCCGGCAGAATATCCAGCAACAGTTTATCAATATCCTCTTTTGAGGCCTGTTTGTATCTATCCAGATACTCTAAGATAAGATTTTTGAAATAATCATCCTTGAGCCCGCGGGTTCTAATATATTCGGCTTGCATGTTCACTTTCTCGGCAACGTCAAAAGAGATATGATAATTCGGCTTTCTGCCTTCGATGAGCCTTTTTGCTTTGAGCCGCTTGCCCTCGGAATCCGTCAACGTTTTTCTCTTCTGGACCTTGTCGAGGGCCATGATATCGTCGAGATCCAAATCCCGCTTTTGGGCAAGCACGCGCGCGAAATCGAGGTCTAGCACCTTGCCGATGATCGTGACCTTAACCCGTTCCCTGGAGAGTTCATACTCCGGCATTGGGAAAAACCGGGCGCGCTGATAATTGAACATCTTGCGGATGCCGCCGCCGGCCGTATCCACCATCTTCAAATTGAACATGGCCGTGGCCAGAAATTTGTTGCGGTAGTGTTCTTCGGGCGCGTCTTCCCGGACGACCCGCTCGACCGATCCTGGAATGAAGCTGCCGAGATTGGTGAAGACCAACTGATCCTCCATCTCAACGACATTGATGCGGCCGCCCTTGGTGTAGTCCTGATGGGCGATGCAGTTGTTGATGGCTTCGCGGATCACAAAGGGCTCGTATTGATCCACTTCATCGGGGAAAAGGGTGCCGTCTTTCAGGTAACGATACTTCAGGTTGCGGATTTTGGAATAGATTTTATCGACGGCCAACAGCAAGGGGCAACTTTCAATGTGATAATCCTTGTCGTTGCCCTTGGCGTCCTTGAGCACCCACCGGATCTTGGCGTCGGCGGGATTGATGAAATGTTCCGATTCGGTCCTGCCCAGCAACAGGATGGCCGCGCGGGTCACTTTGCCTTTGATGGTCACTTTGGCCTTGTTCAGAAAAGTCACATCATCCCATGCATCCACATCCCCGGCCAGGGCCGGGAACTTGTCCTTTAAATTTCGTCGTGCCTGTTCGATGGCCAGGGGATCGAGATCGCTGATGGCGGCATGGCGCACGATGGCCGCGCTCCGGCCGGAAGCGGCTGCCCACAACATTCCTACCCCGATCCTTGATTCCGAAAATCAGCCAAGCGTGTGCCGTGCCCTTAAGATTGGCTTCATTGGACAAGGCGGAGAAGTATTTTCCCAGCTTGCGGAAATCGTACGTGTTTTTAGCCTCTTTGAACTCGAACACCTCGGTCTCGGAAGGCAGGCGCCGCAATTCGTTCAAGGTCTCTATCAACTCATCCGGTTTCATAGCCCTTCACTTATCTCCCTTGCGGCGCGGCCGTTTGGCCTTGGCGGCAGGGTAGCTTGCCTTTCCCGGCGAATCCGCTCCAATTGAGGCTTCCATTTTATCCAGTACTTTTCGTTGAAATCGTACCTAACTTTCTCCAGCTCATCTGGAGATAATCCTCATTTAATAACAAAAGGTTGGAACGGACCCAATAGACTTGAAACCAGCGATAAAGTCAAGGCAGGAGGTTGGCCGTTCACTCATTCCTTCAGCTTCTCGATCCACATCTGCAAAAGAACCTGAAGGTCTTTGGTTGGATCATGGCCGGGATCACTCGATGGCGCCAATTGGTCCAGGGTCTCGAACATGAAGGCCTCGGCCCCAAACGCGCGCCAGTCATTTTGCAGTTCGCCGTCGGGGTGCGAGCCGTGTTCGAGTTGGAAACGGATTCGATTGAGCATGCCGGGGAGATTTAGGCTGGCGCCCACGACCGACCTCCCGTTGATCGTGTTGCGCACGCGGAAAATGCCGGCGGGGCGCGGCGTCTCTTTGTACTTCCGTATCAATTCGCGTCGATCCAAGTCCCACTCCTTTGCGGTGCCAGAGGTTTCACTATCAGGCCGGCGGTCGAATGTTCCGCGCTTTACTTTCGCACGCCGGCTGGAAGGCCGCCTCCGCCAGCTTTCGGGTGTGGTCGCACAGGTCGACCGGCCAGGAAGCCACCAGGTCATCGAAACGTTGAGGGGCTCCGGCAAACAAAGCCCTGGCGGCCTCCTCGAATCCAGGCAGGTCTCCGCACATGGCGGACATGAATTTATAGGCGACCTCTTGGGCGCGGCGCACCTCATCGCGGTTGCCGTTCACCCGCCTGGCTTCTTCGACCAGTTTGCGCAGCGCCACGGAGGCCCCGCCCGGTTGGCTGCCCAGCCAATCCCAATGGCGCGGCAGCAGCGTAACTTCTCGTGAAATGACGCCCAGCTTGGGGCGGCCGGGTCCGCGCGCTGAATTTGGGGTTGAATCTAAAACCGCGGCGGGTACGTCCCCCGCGATGGGTTCTTTCAGCCGCTGCAAGACATCTTGCAGGGTGCCACGGAAGTCCATTTCGATCGGCTCGCTGGTGTGGTCGTCGAAAATAAGGATCGATGCCGGTTCATCCGCATCGATGAGCGCTTTGGCTTTCCTGGCAACTTCCAGAATATTTCCGGCGGCAATGCGGCGGTGGCCGTTGAAGGCGGTACAGCATTTCCGTTCTGATGCGTCCATCTCTCGATATCCCTTGTTCATGAGGTGGGCATATATACCCGGGTAAAAACAGCTTGTCAATATTACCCGGGTAAAAATGTTTGGCTATCGACAGGATGGGGTTGGGCGGATTGAAGTTCCTGGGATGACCGGCTGTTAGGGCGCGCTCAGGACTACGCACGGGCGCTATTTATTTTGCTTGACCCCCACCGGATAAATATTTAGCATCAGCGTTATTTATTCGTCCCGCCCTTGTTTTAACTCTTGTTCCAGATCCGCTTAACATCTTGGGAAAGGATCTGAAATGGAAAGAGTTACTCCCGAACACAGTTCCCTTCGGTCTCCCGATCCTCGCCATCCCATCAGGATCTCCCGCCACCCGCCATAAGCACGGCCTGGTCGGCAAGGCGGCGCCACGCTTCCGGGGAAGAGGAGAAAGAGGCTTTCGGTTCCAAAAAGGATAGAAGCTACAACGAACCCCAAAATCCCTTAACAGATTGGAGCTGCCATGAAAAAAACCGCTTCTATTTTATATAGTTTCGTTCTTCTGTCCTGGATGGTGATTGCCGGCGCCGAGTGCTTTGGCTCGGATGCAAAAGGGGGCTGTGACCCCTGGCAACACCATGGCAACCACCGGAATCGCCTATGCGCCGATATACGGTGGACTTCCTACGGCATCCCCCACATCGTGGGCAAAACGCTTCCGGATGCGTCGTTCGGCTCGGGCTATGCCTTCGCCAAACTGAATGCCTGCGTCCTGGCCGACCAACTGCTGATGGTGAGAAGCCAACGGTCCATGTATTTCGGTCCGGACAAGGCGAGCGGCTCGGGGGATGGAAAGAACCTGATGTCCGATCTGTTCTACAGGGCCATGGCCGTCCAGGATCTGGCACGGGCCAACTATCGCCGGCAAACGAAAGAATACAGGGCCATGTTGGACGCCTATATGGCCGGATATAACAAGTACCTGCGGGAAACCGGCGTGGCGGGTCTGCCGTGCGCGGACCAACCGGGAGCGCTCGACTGGGCGACGCCCGCTTCGGTGTATGACTTTATGGCCTACCTGGTGGACTTTACCTGGCTGGGCGGCCCCAAGCCGCTGATGCCCTATATCGTCTACGCCCAGCCGCCGACCGAAGTGGCGGCCTCATCCCGTTTGAACGCCCCGGCAACGCATGATTTTCAAATGTTGATGTCGGGGGCCATGGCCGGCGCCAGCAACGGTTGGGCCATCGGGCGGGACCGGACGGTCGGCAAGACCGGCATGCTGCTGGGCAACCCCCACTATCCCTGGGAGGGCGAACGCCGCTTTTTCGAGAGCCAGGTGACGGTGCCGGGAACGATCAATTACTATGGCGCCACCCTGCTGGGCATGCCCACGCCGGGCATCGGTTTCAATGAAAAAGTGGCCTGGACCCACACCGTCTGCACCTCGAAGCATTTTACCTATTACCGGCTGGCCTTGAAGCCCGGCGACCCCACCACCTACATTTACGATGGAGAAGAACGCCCCATGACCCGGCGGCAGGTGACGGTCGAGGTGTTGCAACCCGATGGAACCCTTGTACCGGTGACCAGGACCTTTTACAGCTCCCATTTCGGCCCCATGGTGGAGATCCCCGGGATGCTGGACTGGACGGCCACTTCGGCCTGGGCCATCCGCAGCGCAACGGACGAAGACCAGGGCATTGCGATGCGCTGGGCCATGGCCAAGGCCAGGAACATCGCCGAGCTGAAGAAGGTGCTCGCCCGCTACCAGTCGATAAACTATTTGAACACCATCGCCGTGGACAGCGCCGGCAAAGCCTTTTATGGGGATACCGGCAACGTGCCCAACGTGACCCAGGAGATGCTCGACGCCGGTTGCGCCCTGAACGGCCCTCAATATTTGGACGGTTCGCGCTCGGCGTGCGAGTGGGCGGACGATCCGGCGGCTGCCCAGACCGGCATCGTGCCTTTCAAAGACGCACCCCAACTGACCACCACCACCTATGTGGCCAATTCGAACAACAGTTACTGGCTGGCCAACCCCGAAACACCCATCGCCATGACCGCCCCCAACCAGTTGTGGGGCAGCGAGGGGACCGATGTCGGACTGCGACCGCGGATGGGGTTGACCTTCCTTGCGGAGGTGGCCGGCCCCGGCAAGCGGGTGAGTTGGAACACCTTCAAAAATATTCTCTTCAACGACCGGGTCCTGGGCGGCGAGTTGCTGGCCGATGACCTGGCGGCGCTGTGCGGGGAGGATGCGGCGCTGGTGGCCAGCGGCGCGTGCGACGCGTTGGCGAATTGGGATCGGACCTATCGCCTCGAGAGCACCGGGGGCCACATCTTCCGGGAGTTCATGACCAGCTACCCATATGCCAGCCTGTGGGCGGTTCCCTTCGACCCCGACGACCCCGTGGCGACCCCCAACACGTTGAACGTTATCGGCAATGAAGTCAATATCCTCAACGCCCTGCGGGAGGGCGTGGCCCGGATACAAGCGGCCGGTATTGCCCTGGATGCTCCCCTCGGAGAGATTCAGTTCACGCGCTTGGGCGACGAACCGATCCCCATTCATGGCGGACCGAGCCAGGACGGCGCCTTCAATATGCTCTACTACAACAAGGATGGCAACGGCACGCTGCTGCCGCCCGACATCTCCCTGGGCGGTTTGCCGTCCGCCTCCCTGATCGACCAGGGCGGCTACCTGATCAATTACGGCAGCAGTTATATGCAGATGGTGGAGTACACCAAAGCCAAGCGACCGCGGGCGAAGGTATTGATCAGCTACGGGCAATCCACGGACCCGAATTCGCCCCATTTCAGCGATCAGACCTACCTGTTCTCCCAGGGCCGCTGGCGGGACTGCCTGTTCAGCGAAGCGCAGATCGCCTCCGACCCGAACCTGATCATCGAAAGAGTGAAAGAATAGCGACCATCCCCCCGGGGGCCGCGGCGCGCGAGGGCGGCCCCCGAACCTGGCCATATGAAAGTTACACCACCGCCCGCGCCCCCAGATTCCCATAGCGGTGGTAGTTGTCGCACACGCTTTGGGGCTGGAGGTAGTGCAGCAGTTCCAGGCGGCCTTCCATGAGCACCGGTGCGCGGGCGATGTAGAATCCGCGCTGGGCGGCATTTTGCAATACTTCTTCCGGCACGCGGTCCGGGGCGGCGTAGCGCAGGCGCTGCAGCCTATCCAGGGAAGCGATCAGCTTGGGGTCCGACTGCCGCTGCACGGCGGAGGTTCCCAGCAGCTCGCGCCCCGCGGGTCCGTCCAGAAACGCCGTGACGCCATTGTCCAACTCCTCGGGCATGCTCACGATGACAATATTCCCGGTGATGCGCGCGGCGGCGATGCGGGCCGACACCTCGAAGAGCGTGTCCCAGGCATGCACCCGGATGCCCACGACGCCCAAGGGCAGGTAGCGCAGAAGGTTATCCTGGCCGCGCAGATGAAAGTAATCCGTTTCCACGCCGAACATCTGCTCCCATTGATAGCAGTAGCTTTTGATGGCGCGGATCAGCTTGGCGAGATCCGCAGCATATGCCGGCAATTGGCCCCAAATGAGCTTCCGGCGCAGGTCAGCGGCCCAGCGCAGCAGCGCGGTTTCTGCGCGGATGGCCTGGATGCGCGGCGGCCCGAGCTCTTCGATGGTCATGAATTGGGTCACATAGTCGGGACCGCCGGCCTTGAGCGCCGGCCCCAGAACCGACTTGCCTAAGCCGCCGAACGGCTGGCGCAGGGTGATGGCGCCGGTGGTGCCCCGGTTGAGGTACAGATTGCCGGCCCGCACATGCGCTTTCCAGTAATTTTGCTCCCGCGTGTCCAGACTCTCCAATCCGGCGGTGAGCCCATAGCCGGTCTGGTGGATCAGTTCGATGGCGTGCGTCAGGTCGTCGGCGCGCATCACCCCCAACAAGGGGCCGAAAAGTTCAGTCATGTGGGTGAAACCGCCGGGCTGCAGGCCGTATTTGATGCCCGGCGTCCACAGGTGGGGGTTGTCGCCCAGCCTGCGCGGCTGGAGCGCCCAACGCTCCAGCGGCTCCAGACGGGTCAAGGCGCGCTGCAGGTCGCCGGCCGGCGGGCGGATAAGGGACCCCATGCTGCTGGCAAAGTCCCAGCAGACGCCAATCTCGAGGCTTTGGGCGGCATCCACCAGGTGACGCTCGAAGGTTTCATCGTCATAGACCTCTTTTTCCAGGATCAGCAACGAGGTGGCCGAACACTTCTGACCGCTGTGGCCGAAGGCCGAATAGATCACGTGTTGGATGGCCTGATCGCGGTCGGCCATGGCGCTGACGATGGTGGCGTTCTTGCCGCCGGTCTCGGCCGAAAGCTGCATGTCCGGCTTGTGCGCCAGCATGGCCAGGCCGGTGGCGGTGCCGCCGGTGAGGATCACGAAATCCACGCCGACATGGGTCACCAGGTGGGTGCCCACCGGGTTGCCGGCACACGGCAGAAACTGCAGTACATTTTTGGAAATGCCGGCGCGCCAGAAGCATTGGCACAGCACCCAGGCCACCAGTACGGCGTCGCTGGCGGGTTTGAAGATGACGGTGTTGCCCGCAGCCAGGGCGGCGCTGATGCCCCCGCAGGGAATGGCGATGGGAAAATTCCAGGGGGAGACCACCACGCCCACGCCCTTGCCTTTGACTTCCAGGGTTCGGATGTCCGCGAAAGCCCGCACCGAGAACGGGTAGTATTCGGCAAAATCGACGGCCTCGGAGACTTCCACGTCGGCTTCGGCAAAGAGCTTGCCGGTGTTGGCCGCCGCCGCGCCGATCAGATCGCCCCGGGCCTTGCGCAACTCCAGCGCCACCCGGGATAGGGCGCGGTGGCGCTGGTCCATGGAGAGCGCGCGCCAGCCGTCGGGATCGCTGCGGGCGGCGGCCACGGCGGCGTCGATATCCCGGGGCGTGGCTATGCGATAGGTGGCGCTGGTTATCTTTTGAGGCTGCCGGGATGGATCGAGGCCATCGCGCCGCTCCCGATGGTCGTAAATCTCCCGGCCGGCCAGCACCAGCGGAATCTGAATCGCTTCATCGCCGGGTTCCTGGCGCCATCTTTTCCGAATGGCCTGCGCCCATTCGCGATTGGCCGCCTGCGACCAGTCGGTATCGGGTTCATTGTTGAATTCGGCCTCGAAATAGGGACCGAGGTTTTTCGCAAACTTCTCCATGTTGCGGTTCTGGATGCGGTGCGGTTGGGGCTCTTGCCCAGCGGCCTGCAGCCGGCAGGCCGCCGCAAACTGCTTTTCCAGGAAACGCCATTCGTCCGAATCGACCTGCAACCGCGGCGCATGGCGCAGATAGTTCTCCTCCCCCGTATTCTCATCCAAGCGCCGCATGAGATAGGCGATGGCGTTAACGAATTCGTCCCGGCCGGCCACCGGCGCATAGAGCAGCAGCGGCTGGGAGGCTTCGCTCAGGGCCCGCCGCACATGCTCGGCCATGCCCTCCAGCATCTCGAAGTGAAAGTACTTTTCCACCTGGTTGGCCCGGCCCAACTCGCACGCATACGCCAGTTCGAAGAGATTGTGCGACGCGACCCCCAGGCGCACCGCCCGGGCGTTCTCCGGGGTCAGGCCGAAGCGCACCATGCGCTTGTAGTTGGCATCGACCGCCGGCTTGTCGTCAAAGGGCGCCAGGGGCCAGTTGCACAGGGTGGAGGTCAGCAGCTCCATCTCCAGGTTGGCGCCTTTGACGATGCGCAGCAGGATGTGGCTGCCGCCGGCCGCCACCCGCTCGCGCGCCCAGGCGGTGAGCTGCCGCTGCAGGCCATCGGCCTCGGGCAGGTAGGCCTGCAAAGCCATGCCGGCCATATGGGTCTTGAATTCCTCGCGTTCAAGGGTCTGGACAAAGGCGGCGCAAGTAATCGCAAGATCGCGGTAGGCTTCCATGTCCAGACAGACCATTTTGGGCGAGCGCGTGCCGTCGGCACGAACGAAGTCATTGGATTGCGCCTCCCGGTACAAGGCGCTCAGGCGTTCCACCAGGATGGCCACCGAGTGCTCCAGGGCCAGGGAGCTGATTTGGGAGTAAAGCGTGGAGATCTTGACCGAGATGACCTCGATCTCCGGATCGCGCAAATCGGCCAGGTAGCCGTTCAGACGCCGGAGCGCCTCCTGTTCACCCAGCACGGCTTCGCCCAGGCGGTTGATGTTGACGCGCACCCCCTCGTCCCGGCGTTGGCGCAGGTAGGCCCGCAGGATGTCCGCATCGCCAGGAACGATCATCCGGCGGCTCTCCTGGCGCATTTTTTCGATCAGCTTGGGCACCGACACCGAGGGCACATGCCGCCCTATGCCCAGAAACATCCGGACCAGCAGCTTGTCGGTGGTGGAGAAGAACTCGGGCACCCCGTGGGTTCTGAGAATGGCACGGACCTGGTCGGCCACCCGCCGGGGGTCGCGGGAGCGAAAACTCTGGTCAATCAATTGGGTCAGCACCACCTTGTCCCGGGGGTGGGTCAGCAATCGCCGCATTTGCTCCTGGATGGCCCGTTCTTCTTCGGTCAGCAGCGCATTGGCCCGGTTTTGCCAGCTCGCGGCGGTGGCCACGGCCTGGCCGACGAGGGTCTCTTCCGGCGGTTGCGTCATCATGACCTCCTGGCGCTCGGGTTCGAAAAGCTTGCGTCAACGATAAGCACTCGTTTCGCGATCGTTCAAGCAACCTTCTTTTTCCGGGCAATCCTCGCTGAGCGGCATTCGGGGCAAATGTGCGCACAGCACGTTCAGGTCATGGCCCGGGTCACCGGCCACACATTTGAAGTGCCGCTAGGGGCGCGCTCCGGGCGGCCTGGAAACTCGCTGCGCTCAAACAGTCCAGGCCGCTTTTCCTGCGCTGCGCCCCAGCGGCACTAAAAATGGTGGCCAATGGTGCCCCGGGCCATGGCCTGAACGTGCTGTAACGGTGCACCGAGGATGCCCGCTTGACCGGGGACGTGATCGGCATGGCCGAACAGGCGACGGTTTTGCCTCTATATAATGGTATGGACACCGGAAGGCAGGTGTGATTAAAGGGATCGGCTTATCCGCCTTTTTTGGACGCCCCGGCATGGGAGGGGCTCCTGACTCATTATCCCTAAACCTTATACGAGGAGGAGTGCATGGTAGCGATTACTGAAGCGGTATCATTGGAAAAAGAGGGTGACATCGGCATGCTGTGGATCAATAACCCGCCGGTCAACGCGCTGGGTTTTCCGGTGCGCAAGGGCATGGCCGACGGCATCGCCATGGCCATGAAGGATGACGGCATCAAGGCCATCGTGGTGATCTGCAAGGGCGGGACCTTTTGCGCCGGCGCCGACATCCGCGAGTTCGGCAAGCCGCCCAAGGAGCCCCATCTGCCCGACGTGCTCACGGTGTTTGACGAATGCACCAAGCCGATCATTGCCGCCGTGCACGGCACGGCCTTCGGCGGTGGCCTGGAGACGGCCCTGAGCTCGCACTTCCGCGTGGCGGTGGCCACGGCACAATTCGGTCTGCCCGAAGTCAAGCTGGGACTGCTGCCCGGCGCCGGCGGCACCCAGCGCTTGCCGCGCCTGATCGGGCCGGAAAAGGCGTTGCCCATGATCGCCACGGGCAATCCCATCGGCGCGGCCCAGGCCCTCAAAGAGGGCGTCATCGACGAGATCGTCGAGGGCGATCTGGCCCAGGGCGCCGTGGCTTTCGCGAAAAAGGTGCTGGCCGAAAAGCGACCCCTGCGCCGGGTGAGCCAGATGACCGAAAAAACCGACGCGGCGCGCAGCAATCCCCAGATCTTCGCCGACTACCGCAAGCAGTTGGCCAAGAGCGCCCGGGGCTTCGAAGCGCCCGAGGCGTGCGTCAAGGCCGTGGAAGCGGCCGTGCACAAACCCTTTGCCGAAGGGTTGAAGTACGAGCGCGAGCTGTTCAGCCAGCTGATGACGGGCTCCCAGTCGGCGGCCCAGCGCTACTACTTCTTCGCCGAGCGCCAGGTGGCCAAGATTCCCGACATTCCCAAGGACACCCCGCTCATCGACATCAAGAAAGTGGGCATCATCGGCGCCGGCACCATGGGCGGCGGCATCACCATGAACTTCGTCAACGCCGGCATCCCCGTGACCCTGGTCGAAGCCAAGCAGGAGTTCCTGGACCGCGGCATCGGCGTGATCAAGAAGAACTACGACATTACGGCCTCCAAGGGCAAGATGACCCAGGAAGCGGTCGCTAAGCGCATGGGCCTGATCACCGGCACCACCAAGATGGAAGATCTGGCCGACGTGGATCTGGTGATCGAAGCGGTCTACGAGAATATGGACCTGAAGAAGGAGATCTTCGGCAAGCTGGACGCCATCTGCAAGCCGGGCGCCATTCTGGCCACCAACACCTCCTATCTGAATGTGGACCAGATTGCGGCCATGACCCAGCGTCCGGAGTACGTGCTGGGCCTGCACTTCTTCAGCCCGGCCAACGTCATGCGCCTGCTGGAAGTGGTGCGCGGGGCCAAGACCGCTCTGCCGGTGCTGGCCACCGCCATGGCCATCGCCAAGAAGATCCGCAAGGTGGCCGTCATGGTGGGCGTCTGCTTCGGCTTTGCCGGCAACCGCATGTTCGCCCAGCGCAAGCGCGAAGTGGACAAACTGGTGCTGGAAGGGGCCTCGCCGGCCCAGCTGGACAAGGTGATTTTCGACTTCGGCTTCCCCATGGGACCGGTGGCGCTGCTGGACCTGATCGGCATCGACCTGGGCTGGAGCAAGGAGAACTCCAAGGGCGAGACCATGCAGCAGCTCCTGTGCGAAGCCGGCCGCTTCGGTATTAAAAACGGCAAGGGCTATTACAACTACAAGGAAGGCAGCCGCGCACCGCAGCCCGCGCCCGAAGTGGAAGCGATGATCAAGGCCCTGGCCCAGAAGAAGGGGTACACGCCCCGGGCGATCTCCGACGAGGAGATCATCCAGCGCTGCATCTACCCCATCATCAACGAAGGCGCCAAGATTCTGGAAGAGAAGATCGCCGTGCGGCCCAGCGACCTGGATGTGATCTGGGTCAACGGCTACGGCTGGCCGGTCTACCGCGGCGGCCCCATGTTCTATGCCGACCTGGTGGGCCTAGACAAGGTCCTGGCGGTGATGAAGCAGTTCCAGGCCGAGCACGGCGACGACTTCAAGCCGGCGCCGCTGCTGGAAAAACTGGTCAAGGAAGGCAAAAACTTCGCTTCCTTGAACGTGTAAGGCAACATTCAGCCCGCCCCTTTCGCCCGAAGGGGGCGGGCTTCCCCGCCGCAAGTGTTCGCTTCCCCCTCAGGGGAAATAAATTTTAAAAACGACTGAATCCTATGAAAAGCAAACCGGTTGCCCCGCCCTCTGTCGAGCGCCTGGCCAAGGTGATTCTGGCCTGTTTCTTCCTTTCCGGCACCACCGCCCTGGTGTACGAGATCATCTGGATGCGCATGATCTCCCAGGTGATCGGCGGCGCGCCCTTTGCGGTGAGCACCATCCTGGTGGTCTTCATGGGCGGCATGGGGCTGGGCAGCTACCTGGCCGGGCGCCGGGCCGACGCCATGGCGCCCTTGCGCCTGGTGCGCACGTACGGCCTGCTGGAGCTGGGCATCGGCCTGTATGCCCTGGCGGTGCCGATCCTGCTGATGCTGCTCAAGCTGCTCTACGGCGTGTTGTACAACGCCCTGTTCGCGCATACCCTGGCCTACCATCTGACCATCTTCGCCGGCGCTGTCGTGCTGCTGTGCCTGCCGGCGGTGTGCATGGGCGCCACCCTGCCCTTCTTGTGCAAATTTTACGTGAGCCGGCTGTCCCACCTGGGCACCCATGCCGGCCGGCTCTACGGCCTGAACACCATCGGCGCGGCCCTGGGGTCGCTGCTGTGCGGCTTCTGGCTCATCGAACTGCTGGGCATGTGGGGCACGCTGCTGGCCGCCATGGCGGTGAACTGCACCATCGGCGTGATCTGCCTGCGCATCGGGTCCCCAGCGACGCCCCTGCCTGAGAAAAGCAAAGTTAAAACCGCTGCCCGCCGAGCATCCCAGGCGGCGGATATCGTCACGGAGGTGGCAACGCCGGAACGACCGGCCGTGGTCGGCGGCGCGCTGCTGATCTTCTTCGTCTCGGGCTTTTGCGCCATGGCCTACGAAGTGCTCTGGACCAAGCTGCTGGGCCTGGTGGTCGGTCCCACCACCTACTCGTTCACCATCGTGCTGGTGACCTTTATCGTGGGATTGGCCCTGGGCAATCTCTACTTCGGACGCATGGCCGACCGCAGCCGCAACCCCATGGGGCTGCTGGTCGCCACCCAGCTGGCCGCGGCCCTGCTGGCCTTGCTGGTCAGCCAACTGCTGGGCAATGGCCAACTCTTCTTCGCCAAGCTGATCTATACCTTCCGGGAGCATTTTGCCCTGCTCTCCCTGGCCAAGGCCTTCGTGCTCTTTGTCTTCATGGCCGCGCCCACCTTTCTGCTGGGCGCGACGTTTCCCCTGGTGACCAAGATCTACACCCGTTCGGTGGCCGATGTGGGCCGGGCCGTGGGGGTGGCCTACGCCGTCAACACCATCGGCGCGGTGCTGGGCTCGTTCTGCGCCGGCTTCGTGCTGATCCCCCTGGTGGGCAAGGAAACCGGGCTGCGCTTGATTGTCGCCTTGCAGATCGCGATCGCGGCGGGTGTCGGTTTCGCGGCCTTGCGCGGCGGCAAGACTTCGGTGGTCTCCCGTTGGGCGGCCCCGGCCGCCACGCTGGTGGTGGGGCTCTGGCTGTGCGTCTACTACCCGGCCTGGAACCGCCATCTGCTGGCCACCGGCAAGTACCACCGTTTCGAAGAGCTCCTGCCGGTCGATGAGATGCTCGAAAACACCGGCTGGGGCCAGGCCCTGTTCCAGGGGTCGGAGATCCTCATGGCATCGGAACGCGGCGAGCTGGTCTACTACGGCGACGGCATCGGCGGATTCACCACTGTGCTCAAATACCCGGGGCCTTTCGGTGTGGCCGAATACTCCTTGGCCAACAGCGGCAAGATGGATGCCTCCTCGGTCGGCGACATGAAGACCCAGACCCTGCTGGCCCACTTTCCCATGCTCTTTGCCCGCGATCCCCAAAATGTGATGGTGCTCGGCCTGGCCAGCGGCATCACGGCCGGCGAGGTCCTGCACTACCCCATCCGCCAACTGGATGTGGTCGATATCAACGACCGGGTCTTCGAAGCCGCGCGCTTCTTCGAGCCCTGGAACAACGGCGTGCTCACCGATCCCAGGACCCGGCTCATCGTGCAGGACGGCATGGCCCATCTGGGTTTGACCGACACGCGCTACGATGTGATCATCTCCGAACCCTCCAACCCCTGGATGGCCGGCATGGCGGCCCTCTTCACCCGGGAATTCTTCAGCTCGGCCAAAGATGCGCTCACCGACGACGGCATCTACGTGCAGTGGTTTCACTGCTACCAGATGGACTGGGAGGCCTTTGCTCTCATCGGCCGCACCTTCGCCGAAGTATTTTCCCAGAGCCTGCTGGTATCGTGCGAGCCGGGCGGACTGGGGCGCGACTATCTCTTCGTGGGCTTTAAAAACAGCAGTGGGCTGAACTGGGCACGGGCCCGGGCCAACCTGACCCACGCCCAACAATCGAAAAATATTCAGTTGGCCAAGGCCGAACTCTTCCTGCGACTGATCGTCTCCGAGGATCTCAAGCAGTTCTTCGGGCCCGGCGAGCTCAACACCGAGGACCGGCCGCGCCTGGAATATGCAGCGCCCAAGCTGATGTATACCGGCGAAGAGACCCAGCAGGCCCTGCTGGGCCAGTTGGAGAGCCGGCGGCGGCTGGGGGCCGAAACCGTGACCGCCATACAGGCTGTGCAGCAGTCGGTGTCGGACCAGATCGATTTTGCAGCCTACGCCCTGTCCGTGCATGCACCCTTCGCCGACATGGTCGATCTGGCCGATGCCGATTCGCAGGAAAAAGCACGCTACTTGGCCCTCCTGGAGGCCTACGTGGCCGAAAACGCCCTGGACTTCAGCCTGATTCACGACCCGGCGCTGGCCCAACGGTTGCGCGAGGTCCAGATCGCCGCCATCGAGCGCAAGCTGCCGTCCATGCAATCGCCCTCCGTGGCCCATCTCCACCTGGGCGAACGCTACGCAGAACTCGAGCGACCCGGGCCGGCCATCACCCACTATAAGGAGGCCGTGCGCCTGGACCCGGAGAATGCGGCGATCCACAACAACCTGGGATACATGCTCTACGAACAGGGCCGGGTGGCCGAGGCCCTGGAGCACTACCGGGAGGCCGTGCGCCTGCGGCCCAATTTCATCCTGGCCCTGGGCAACCTGGCCTTCGCCCATCTGGAGCATAACGAATTGGACCCGGCCTTGCACTACTTCCAGCAGACGTTGCGCGTCCAACCGGACATCGCCGAGGCCCACTACAACATCGGTGCGATTCTCTTGAAAAAGGAGCAGGTGGAAGCGGCCGTGGCCCATCTGCAGACGGCGCTGGCGCTGGAGCCGGAGATGGTGCCGGCCCTCAATCTCCTGGCCCTGATTCAGGCGACGACGGCCGAGGTCGGCTTGCGCAATCCCAAGGGGGCCTTGGCCAATGCCCACAAGGCTTGCGCCTTGACCGAAGAAAAAGATCCGGTGCTGCTCTCGACCCTGGCGTTGGCGTATGCGGCCGATGGGCAGAAAGAGGCTTCCCTCCAGACCTCGGATAAAGCCTTGCGGATCGCCAGGGAATTGGGCGAGGCGGATTTGGTGGCGCGGATCGAAGAGATGGTACAAAAAATGAAGTGATTCTCGACCGGTGTATCCGGCGGTCCATCTGCGCCACACGCCATCGAATCAGGGCTGCTAAAGTGCGCTCCGGGCGCCCTGGAAACTCGCTGCGCTCAAACAGTCCAGGGCGCTTTTCCTCCGCTGCACTTAAGCAGCCCTATGAATTCGACGGCTGACGTGTCGCAGATGGACCGCCGGATACACCTGCTTCCGTGATAGGTCACGAAGACTTATGAAAATCGGCGTAATAGCCACTCCGCGCCATATTTGAAGCCCGCCTTGCGCCAGGCCAGGGCGGCCAGGGTGAAGCCCACCAGCACGGCCAGGGTGGCCAGGACGGTGGCCTCGGCGGACAGGCGGTGGAACAGACCCAGGCGCGGCAGCGACTCCCGGAAGAGCGCCACGTGCACGATGAGGATCGAGAGGGAGGCGCGGCCCATGGCCGTCAGGGCGCCGTTGGCGAAGCGGTCGATCTTTTGCTCCAGGCCTACGAAGGCCAGCAGGAAGAAGAGCGACACGGCCATCAGGAAGAGCGTGATGGGGGTCAGGGCCGGGTAGAAGGTGGTGTTGATCTTGAAGAAGCGCAGCCAGGGGGCCTGGCGGGCGAAGTCGAGTTTCAGGTAGTCAACGGCCGCCAGCAGGATCAGCAGGCCGAGCATCGCCAGGGCCAGGCGCACGACCTTATCCTTGCGCTCGGCCAGCAGCCAGCGCCCGGCCAGCATGCCGGCCATGAAGAAGGCCAGCCAGGGCAGCAGCGGAAAGAACCCCTCGGCCAGGGCAAAGCGCAGCACGCCGCCCGGCTTCCGGGGCGCGGCCATGTCTTCGTTGAAGAGCCGCAGGGGCGTGTCCAGGAGGTTCTGGACACCGACCGTGGCGATCAGACAAAGCCCGATCAGCACCAGCACCCCGGGATCGGAGGCCCGGCGCAACAGCGGCGCCAGGACCATGGCCGTGCCGATGAGATGCAGAACGTACCACGACAGCGGCGAGAACCAACTGGGGGTCAGCAGGTTCATCAGGTAGCCGAAACCCACTATCAGTAAGCCTCGAACGATCAGCCGCCGGTCGCAGTGCGCCGCGGACCGGTGGATACTATAGGCAACCCCCACACCGGACAAGGTAACGAAAAATGGCGCCGCCAGGCCGCCCAGGGCGCCGGTGACCAGAATCACCTGCCTGGCGCGCAGCACTGCGAACCAATAGGCCACGTGCTGGGTGATCATCAGCAGCACGGCCAGCCCCCGCAGGGCGTCGATGCCCGGCCGGCGCCGGACGCCGAGGATGCGGCCATCGCTTTTCAGGTGCGCCCGCGCCATCGTTGCCCCCCTCGGCTATCCGTGAAACCGCAGGATCGGCATGCCGATGCAGCCCAGATCGATGATGAAATGGCAGATGATGGCCGGCAGGATGCTGTTGCTGCGCTGGGCCACCAGCCCGAGAATAAAACCGTAGACGATGGAAAACAGACCGAGCACCGGGCCGGCCACCATGAAGTGAATGATGGAATAGACCAGGCTCTGCACCACGTTGGCCACCCAGGGCGCATAATCCACCCGGCGCAGGAAGCGCACCAGCGCCAGGCGGTACATGCTCTCCTCGGCAAAGGCATTCATCACGCTCATGACGATGATGGGTGGCCAGAAGGCCACACCCCTCAAGGGAACTTTTTTGAGCACCAGCAGCTCGATGGAGTAGTAGACGCTCATGGCCAGGGCGATCAGGAACACCCAGGACCAGCGCTGCCACTGGAACCAGGGCTTGATCGGCTCGCCCGTCTTTTTGAGCCAGTAGAGCGCGTAGGCCGGTATCAGCATCACCGGCAGGTAGTAAAAGATACGGCTGTAGGCGTCGGCCAGGGAGAGTACCGGCTGGATCGGCCATTTCCAGAGATGCAGTTGGCGCGTCAATTGGAAAATGAGAAAATTGGCCAGCAGGAAGGAGACCAGCAGGCCGGCCAGGCAAAAGAGCCGCTTGAGGGACTCGGCCTCCTGGGGGACCGTCACCGGCAGCAGATCGCCCTGTTCGCGGTGACGCCGGTAGCGCCGATAAATGAAAACAAAGCAGACCGCCGAAATGGCCATGAAGATCCCCATCATCACCTGGGCCTGGGTCAATTCGAAGAAGATGCGGCGTTCCCTGCGGAAGACTTCGTAGACGATGCGCATGGGGGCATAGAGCACGAAATAGGCGGCGAAAACGCTGCCCGCCCAGCGCTGACGCAGCCCCGCATCGGCATAGACATGACTGTAGATGCGCCGCAGGAAGAAAAATATCACCAGGTTGGTGCTCAACTCATAGAGCGGCACCGGATTCTGGAACTTCAGGTGCAACCCGTAGAGATTGATGTCAATGAGGTTGCCCCAGCAGCAGCCGATGATCAGGCACGAAATGCGGCCGAAGGCATGGGCCACGGGCACATACAGGTAGATGGCGTCGAAGACCTCGAAGAACTTCAGGCGCAGCAGCCAGCAAAATAGAATGCCGAACAGCAACGGACCGATCAAACTGGCGTGGAAGGTATGGGAGCTGCCGTGCAGCATGGTGGCGAAGAATTGCGCGATGCCCCACTCGGTCATGGGCTTGTAGAACATGCCCGCTCCCCGCGATCCGTAATAGCCGGCCGGGTAGGACATCAGAATCGAAAGCACCGTGAAGATGACGACCTGCTTTCTGGGGTAGCCGATGGCCAGCAGCCGTTTGCCCACCAGGAGCAAAAAGACGATGATGACCCCGCCGATGGTGCCGTAGTAAATGATCTCGCCGATGATTTTCAGAATGGGGAATTGGTCCCCCAGGCCCAGGTAGCTGATCATATGAAACCCTATTTGTTTTCGGATGTCGCCGGCGGAGAGATCCCGGCCAAAAAGTGGTCGGGCGACTATAGAAAAAGCCTATTCAAAAAGAAAGGGCTTTTTTCAACCGCTTGTTAAATGCCTATGATCGCGGGGATTAAGCTTTGTGGCGCCGGGACTAATCGTCCCCGGTCATTTTGGCGGCGGCGGCGTGGGTTTCCACAATCTGACTGGACGAGAGCAGCATCTGGATCAGCGAGCAGGCTTTTTCGATGGCCGGAGAGCGCCCGCTGATGGCATCGCTGTAAATGATGGCCTCATTGGCCAGAATGAATATTTCGGCCAGCTTTTCCGGGGAGCTATGCAGACGCAGGTGCCCATGGCGCTCCTCGGAACGCAGGTGTTCGGCGGTCAGTTTGACGATGCGCGCGCTGACCCCGCTGGACCAGTCGGTTAAAACCCGCAGGGAATAGTTGGGATCGTCGGCGATGAACTTTTGCAGGGGCTCAAAAGACAGAACGGCGGTCATGAAGCGCCGGTGGACATCGACGACATGCTCGACGCCGTGCCCCGGGGCTTCGGCCACCGCCTGTTCGAAGGCCGGCTTGATCAACGACCAGAAGATTTCATCCAGCAACAGCTCTTTGCTGCCCACCCAGCGGTAGAGGGTGCCGCGGCTGACCCCGGCCTCTTTGGCCAGATCGCCAATGCTCACACGCTTGCCCTGCAGCCAGGTTTTACGCGCCAGCTTGAAAACTTCGATGGGGGTGGCCGCTGGTCGTGAATGATTCGCGATGGCCATGGCCAGCGGCGTTTTGTTGACGATCTTTTTCAAGTCGATCTATTCCTGTACATTCGGCGGTTTTGTTAAAACTTGAGCCGAGTATGCCAACAAGCAATTTGCAAGTCAACCCGCAAATGCCGGTTCTGGGCCGGTACCGATTTCATGCCCATGGTACGGGAACGCTCATGGCCGCCGGCGTTTGATCGTGGGGCGGGGTTCATCGGGCAGCTTGCCCAGCAAGAGCATGTTGTTGATCGCGCAGGCCTGATCGATGGCCGCCTCCGGGCGCCCACCGATGATGGCGCTATAAAGCAGGGCACCGTTGGCATGGACCATCATTTCGGCCAACTTCTTGGCCGGCGCTGGCAATTGGATAAATCCTTTGGCTTCCTGATCCTCCATGTGGTTCGCGGCGGCATCGATGACACGGTTATGGCAACTCTTGGGATCTTTGCTGGTCTGGATGCGGATGGCCACGATCGGGTTTTCGGCCACATAACGCCGCAGGGGTTCGAATTCGGCCAGGGAGCTCATGAAATGCCGGTGCACCCCCACGATGTGGGCCACCCCGTTGCCGGGGGTCTCCTGGATCGCATTCTCGAAGCTGGGCTTGGCAAAGGACCAGAGGATCTCTTCGATCAATCCCTCCCGGCTGCCCACCCAGCGATACAGGGTGACCCGGCTGACGCCCACCTCCTTGGCCAAGTCGCCGATGCTGATGCGTCGGCCATCGAGCCAGTATTTGCGCGCCAGCTTGAACACGCCCAGCGGGGTCGGCTGGGGCCGGTCCATGTTGGCCAACGCCTGGCTGAGGATAGATTCCTGCTCCTGATTTTCTTTGGACATCGTTTTATTTGTCATGGCTTTTCTTGCGGATAAGATTGATGATCTATATCGCTTTCCAGGGCGAAAAAGTCAATGGCTTATTGTCCGGAGCTTTTTGCTTGTGTCCGTTCGGCAGCGGAGATAAAACCATCCAGAAATGACACCCCTTTCCGCACCGCGAAAAGGTGAATGAGTGTCCCATCCAGGGGTGAGCTATTTTCGGCGAAAATAGCCATTCCTGGATGGACACCGAGCACGAGGAGCCGCAATGTCGTACTTGATTCAAGGAGAGACGGGCGAACGACGCCTGTTCATGGGCAACGAAGCCATCGCCCGGGGGGCGCTGGAAGCCGGCATTTCCGTGGCTGCCGGGTACCCGGGCACGCCGTCATCGGAGATCATCGAAAACCTGGCCAAGGTTTCCGCCGAGCGCCATCTGTATGTGGAGTGGTCGGTCAACGAGAAGGTGGCCCTGGAAGTGGCTGCGGCGGCCTCCCTGGCCGGCCTGCGGGCCTTATGCGTGATGAAGCAGAACGGGGTCAACGTGGCTTCGGACTTTCTGCTGCACCTTTGCGGTTCGGGCACGCGCGGCGGCCTGGTGCTGGTGCCCTGCGACGATCCGGGGGCCCTCTCCAGCGTCAACGAGGGGGAGTCGCGCCACTTCGCGCGCATGATCGAAATCCCGCTGCTCGAGCCGGGCAACTTCCAGGAGGCCAAGGCCATGATCCCTTACGCCTTCGAGCTTTCCGAGCAGTTGCGCACCATCGTGATGGTGCGCAGCGTCACGCGCCTCTCCCATGCCAGCGGCGATGTGACCCTGGGGCCGCTGCCCACCGTATCGCGGCGGGCCTTCTTCAAACATGACGGTTTCATCCTGGACCCCATGGAGGGCGCCGTGCTCAGCGGTCCGGTGGAGCTCAAACACGCCTGGCAGCAGGAGAAGGTGGCCAAAGCCGTCGAGGCGTTCGAGAGCTGCCCGTTCAATACCTATACCGGCCCCGCACAACCCGAGGTGCTGATCGTCACCAGCAGCGCCTGCAACCTCTACAGCCTGGAAGCGGTGCGCCTGCTCGAGGCCCAGGCGCGCGTGGGCATTCTGAAGATGGGCACCACCTGGCCCCTGCCGCCGCGCTTCATGGAAAAACACCTGCGTCTGGCCGACACGATCCTGATCGTCGAAGAGGTGCTGCCCTTCCTGGAAGAGGGGGTCAAGATCCTGGCCGCCGAGCTGGCGCCCGTCATCGGCATCAAAAAGTTTTTCGGCAAGCGCGACGGCACCATCCCGTCCACCGGCGAGATGAATCCGGACCGGGTGGTCGCCGGCCTGGCCAAGGTGCTGGGCATAAACTACGCGGCCATGCCCGCAGCCTACGCCCAGAAGGCGCTGGCGGCAGCCACCACCGGCGCACCCGAGCGTGACCTGACCTTTTGCCCCGGCTGCCCCCACCGCGCCTCGTTCTGGACGATTCACAACGTCCTGCAGATGGACGGCCGCCAGGGCTTCGTGTGCGGCGACATCGGCTGCTACTCCCTGGCCATGCGGCCCACGGGGTACGAGACCCTCAAGACCTTGCATTCCATGGGCTCGGGCACCGGCATGGCCAGCGGCTTCGGCATGCTCGGGCGCTTCGGTTTCGACCAGCCCGTGGTGGCTGTCAGCGGCGACTCGACCTTCTTTCATGCCGTGCTGCCGGCCCTGGCCAACGCGGCCCATCACCGGGCCGACATCACCCTGATCGTTCTGGACAACAGCGGCACGGCCATGACCGGGTTTCAGCCCCACCCCGGGCTCTCGGTGGACGCGGCCGGGCACGCGGTACAGGCCCTGGACATCGCCCGCATCTGCGAGGCCATGGGCGCCGAAGTTCACGTGTGCGATCCCTTCGATGTGGCCCAGACCCAGGCGCGGCTGCTGGCCCTGATCGGCGCCGGTCAGGGACTCAAGGTCCTGATCCTGCGCCAGGCCTGCGCCTTGAGCCCCCAGAAAAAAGGCCGCAAGCAGTTCCAGATGCGCATCGATGAAACCCTCTGCCGGGGTGAATCCTGCGGCTGCAACCGGCTCTGCACCCGGGTCTTCAAGTGCCCGGGCCTGGCCTGGGACGCCAAGCAGGGGGTGTCGCGCATCGACGAGGTCATCTGCGCGGGATGCGGCGTGTGCGCGTCGCTCTGCCCCGCGGGGGCCATCATCAAAGAGGAGGCCAAGTAGCCATGCCGTCTGTAGCCATGCAATCTATGGATCAGTCCCTGGGGGCGGACCCGTACAACCTGATCATCACCGGCGTGGGCGGCCAGGGCAATGTGCTGGCCTCGCGCCTGTTGGGCAATATGTTGATGGCCCAGGGCTTTCACGTCACCATCGGCGAAACCTTCGGCGCCTCCCAGCGCGGCGGGTCGGTGATGAGCCACCTGCGCGTTTCCGGTCAGAGCGACCTGTCGCCCCAGATTCCCCGGGGCCAGGCCCACCTGGTGGTCTCCCTGGAACCCACCGAGGCCCTGCGCGTGTTGCGCGAGTACGGCAACGAATCGGTTTATGTGCTCTGCAACATGCGTCCGATCCACGCCATCGGCGTGATCAGCGGCGAGGCGCGCTACCCGGAAGCCGAAGAGTTGAAGCAGTGGATCGGCGACCTCTCCCGGCGGGCCTGGTTCGTCAACGCCACCGAGGTGGCCATGACCATGGGCAATCCGATCTTCGGCAACATCCTGCTGGTGGGCGCCCTGGCCGCCACCGGCGTGCTGCCCCTGGCGCGCGGCCACTTCGAAACCACCATCCGCCGCATGGTGCCGGCGGACAAGGTGGCCGCCAACTTGACCGCCTTCGACCGCGGCGGGCAACTGGTGACCCAGGGGTAGCGCGGCATGCCTCGCATCTCGCTCTTCATCCCCTGCATCGTGGACCTGGTGCTGCCGGGCATCGGCGAGAGCACGGCGGCCCTCGTGCGCCACGTGGGGCATACCCCCGTCTATCACCAGGAGCAGACCTGCTGCGGGCTGATGGCCTTCAACAGCGGTTTCCGCGACGAGGCCCGCACGCTGGCGCGCCATTTTATCGAGGTGTTCGAAGCCGACGCGACCATCGTCAGCCCGTCGGGCTCATGCGTCAACATGGTCAAAAACCGCTACCCCGAACTCTTCGCCGACGAGCCGGCCTGGCAGCGGCGCGCCCTGGCCCTGGCCCCCCGGGTGTTCGAGCTGAGCCAGTTCCTGGTGGACCATTTAGGCGTCACCGATCTTGGCGCACGGCGCCAGGCCACGGTGGCCTATCACGAGTCGTGCAGCACCCTCAACGGCCTGGGGGTCTCGGCCCAGCCCAAGGCCCTGCTGGGCGCGGTGCAGGGAACGACGCTGGTGCCGTTTAAAGGCGCCGATGTGTGCTGCGGCTTCGGCGGCACCTTTTCCAACGCCTTCCCGGAAATCTCCACGGCCCTGGTGGCCCAGAAGGCAGGCTATTTCCTGGAGAGCGGCGCCGAGCTGCTGGTGATGTGCGACCCGGGCTGCCTGCTCAACATCCAGGGCTACCTGCACCGCCACCATCCGGGCAAAACGGCCCTGCATCTCGCCGATTATCTGGCCGGCGGCCTGCCGGGCAACCAGGGGAGGCGGCCATGAAGCTCACCACCGACCGATTCCGGCAGACCGCCCTGGAAGAGCTGGCCAACGCGCGCACCCAGAAGTTTCTCAAAATCCTGCCCCTGCGCCTCTCGGCCCGGCGCCAGGAGGCCTACGGCAGCTTCAGCGACCCCGAGGCCGCCCACCGACTGGGTCAGGCCATCCGCGGCGAGGCCCTGGCGCGCCTGCCCGAGCTGCTGGAGACCTTCGAGCGCAACGCCCTGGCCAACGGCGCCAAAGTCTTCTGGGCCGCGGACAGCCAGGCGGCCAACCGCTACATCGCCGATCTGGCCCGGGCCAAAGGGGCGCGCTATGTGACCAAGGGCAAATCCATGATCACCGAGGAGCTGGGCCTCAACGACCACCTGGCCCAGTGCGGCATCAGCGCCTGGGAGACCGACCTGGGCGAGTTCATCGCCCAGTTGCTGGAAAAGCCGCCCTTTCACATCGTGGGACCGGCCATCAACATCCCCGTGGAACAGATCCGGGACATCTTTCTGGAAAAGGGGGTGCTCGATCAGCCCACCCTCGATCCGGTGACCCTGGGCAGGGCCGCCCGGCGCTTTTTGCGCGACAAGTTCCGCGATCTGCAAATGGGCGTCACCGGCGTCAACATCGCCGTGGCCGAGAGCGGCACGGTCATCAACGTGGAGAACGAAGGCAACATCCGCTTCAACAAATCGGCGCCCAAGACCCTGGTGTGCGTCATGAGCATCGAAAAGGTGGTGCCCACCCTGGCCGATGCCCTGCACCAACTGCGGGTGTTGTGCCGCAGCGCCACGGGCCAGGCCGCCGGCGCCTACATCTCCCTGGACAGCGGCCCCAAGAAAGCCGACGAAACCGACGGCCCGGAAGAGCTGCACATCGTCATTCTGGACAACGGCCGCTCGGCCATCTACCAAAACCGACACACCCGGGAGGCTTTGCGCTGCATCCGCTGCGGGGCCTGCCTCAACGCCTGCCCGGTGTACGGCAAGGTGGGCGGCTATCCTTACGGCTGGGCCTATTCGGGGCCCATGGGCCAGGTGCTGACCCCGGCCCTGCGCGGCCTGGCCGAAACCGGCGACCTGATCCGGGCCTGCACCCTGTGCCACCGCTGCAAGACCATCTGCCCGGCGGGCATCGATCATCCGGCCTTGCTGTTGCACTACCGCTATAAAGATGTGCAGGCCGATCCGCTGCTCCAGGGGCGGGGGGCCGACCCCCGAGAGCGCCTGGCCCACCGGCTCTTTGCTTTGGCCGGCAGCCGTTATGCCTATTGGCGCATGTTCTCCAAAGTACTGCCCATGGCGGCCCGACTTTTCGGGAAAGGCGCTATGCTGCGCGGCCTGGGGCCTTTGGGGCGAGGCTGGTTTCAGAGCCGCGATCTGCCGGCGCCGGCCAAGCAGAGTTTTCACCAGCGCTGGCGGCAGCGCAAGGAGTAAACATGGTCCTGAACGCACGCGCAGAGATCCTCGCCCGGCTCAAATCGGTCCCGCCTGCATCCGTGCCCACCCGACCGGACCTGCCGCCGGCCAGGGAGCTGGCCCTGGAGGCCGGGCAGCTCGTGGCGCGTTTCGAGGAACAACTCGCGGCCCAGGGCGGCGTCGCTTTGCATGCCGCCGATCAAGCCGCCCTGCTGACCAAGCTGGAAGAGATCCTGCGCCAGGAGGCCGTCACCCGGGCCATGGCCTCGAGCGATGCCGTCCTCTCCCCCCTGGGCCTTGAGGGTTGGGGTCGCACGGTGGGCATCGAGATCCTCACCCCGCCCGCCTTCAGCGACCGCGCCGACTACACCCGGGCGGTCTTCGACCAGGTGCAGGCCGGCATCACCGGCGCCGATTATGCCGTGGCCGAATCGGGCACCCTGGTGCTGGTCCACGACGCCCGCCAACCGCGGCTGGTCTCCCTGGCGCCGCTGGTGCACATCGCCGTGGTGCCGCGGACGCGCATCGTGCCCACCTATGAAGCCGCCCTCGAAGTCATTTACGGCGCCGGCCGCCGGCCGTCCCAGGTGACCCTCGTCACCGGCCCGAGCATGACCGCCGACATCCAGGCCACGCCTTTCAAAGGCATGCACGGCCCCCAGAAGCTGTTCGTACTGCTGCTGGGCTAAGGAGGTAAGACATGATTTATTACGACGACTTCGATACCGGCACCATCGGCCGGCTGACCCTGGTGGGTGACGATCAGGGCCTGCGTCACATCCATTTCGAAACCGGCCGCCGGCCGCTGCCCATCCAGGCGGATTGGCAGCGGGACGGCGCCTTTTTCAAAGAGGCCAAGCAGCAGTTGCGCGAGTACTTCCAGGGTCGGCGCCGGCAGTTCGACCTGGCCTTGGCCCCGGCGGGAACCCCTTTTCAACTGGCCGTATGGCAGGCCCTGCAAGCGATTCCGTACGGCCGCCTGGTCAGCTACCGCTGGGTGGCCGAGCGCATCGGTAAAATCAAAGCCAGCCGGGCCGCGGGCGGCGCCATCGGCCGCAATCCACTGCCCATCGTCATTCCCTGCCACCGGGTGGTGGGCAGCAACGGATCATTGACCGGCTTCGGGGGCGGGTTGGCGACGAAAGAAATCTTGATCGCCCTGGAAAAAGACTAGGTCAAGATTGTGCCCTTGCGCGGAACATCCACCAGCGCCGGGCTCACATCCGCCCGATCGAACCCCGCATCCATCTCCTTGACGCGCATCTGGTGCAGCTCGCGGTAGTGGGGATGGGTGAAGATGAAGAACTCGTCGGCGCGCAGGCCCTCCAGCACGCGACTGGCGGCGATTTCGGTGTCGATGCCGGTCACCACCAGATCCTTGTTGATTTTACGGGCCGGTTTTTCCTTGACCAGGTCGTCGTGATAGAGCGGCCCGCCGTAGCGCGCCTGGCGGTTGCGGAAGCTGTCGTACACCCGGGACTTGACGAAGCCGGGGCAGAGCACCGACACGCCGATGCCGTCCTTCTTGAATTCCGAGCGCCAGCATTCGGAGAGACTCACCACGGCGGCCTTGGTGGCGCAATAGGGGCCGGAGAAGGAGACCCCGTGGATGCCGGCGATGCTGGCCACGTTGAGGATATGCCCGCCTTCGCCGTGGGATTTCAGCAGGGGGTGGAACACCTGGGCGCCGAAAACGATGCCCATCAGGTTGACATCGATCACCCAGCGCCAATCGGTTTCGCTGATATGCTTATGGGCGCCGGTGGGGGCCACGCCGGCATTGCCCATCAGTAGATGGACCTTGCCGAAGGCGGCGATGGTCTTTTCGGCGGCCACCGCCCACTCCTCTTTCAAGGCCACATCCAGGGCCACCCCTTCGACCTTCAGCCCCTCGCCCTGCAGGGTCTTGACCGCTTCGGCCAGCATGGCGGTGTCGATGTCGGCCAGCATCACATTCATGCCCTCCCGGCCGAGCACGCGCCCGACGTGAAAACCGATGCCCTCGGCACCGCCGGTGATAAACGCCGTCTTGCCTTTGAAATCCTTCATGTTCGCTCCTGTTTGACTGATCTTGTGAAATCCCGCTGGCCGAATTTTTCCATCCGCCCGCCTCAACGTGAGCAGATAGCAGAAAGCCGATCACTATGTCAATTTGCCTTGTTGTCGAAAAATAGAACCAACAGCGCCAATGCCCTGCGGGTTAACTTTCAGCCTGCATCTTTCAACTTTCGCCTTTCACCATTTTTTGTTATGCATGCCCTGACACCGCAAGCCATTTCCGCCGCGCCACCGATTCCGTTGGGCTTTATTGCGAACAAACCGGCACTTGCCATGCAAAGGAAAAAACCTTGCGCGCCGACACCTCCCCCACACCGTCGTCGTCTGCGCCGGCCAAATCCTGGCCGTCGATCAAAACCAGCGCCTGGGGCCTGATCAGCTTTCTGATCCTGCTCGAAGGGGTCCGCATCCAAACGTATTTTTCGCCTTTTACGGCCGGCATCCTGCTGTTGCTCTCCATCGCGGTGCCGATCATCGTGGCCGAAGCCCTGGTTTTCAAATCGTACCGGCATGCAGAGACCGGTCTGGATTTCAGCTACGCCTCCCGGGTGGACCTCAAACGGGTGATCGTCAAACTGTTCGGCCTGTATGCCTCCATGGCCATGATCGGCGTGTGCTACTTTCTCTACCATGAATACGCCGGCGGCTTTTATCGCAACTACTTTCTGCTTCTGAAATACCTGGTCCCCGGCACCTGCCTGTTGGCCATCCCTTATATTTTCATCCTGGATCGCTACCTGCTGGTCAAAGAGGACGCCAACTGGCACGCCGGCATGTTCTTCCTGGGCCGCATCCGCCGGGTGGACCGGGAGATTTTGAAGAACCACATCCTGGGCTGGTTCGTGAAGGGCTTTTTCCTGCCCCTGATGTTCACCTATTTCATCCAGAACATCGGCTCGCTGCAGCACCAGAGCATCGTCAAGGCCATCGGCGAGTTGTTCAGCAACAACCCCGCCGCCTTCTACCACGCCATGGTCACCACGATCTTCACCATCGACCTGGCCTACGTCAGCATCGGGTACATGGCCACCTTCCGGATCTTCAACTCCCATATCCGCACCGTGGAGCCGACCTTTCTAGGCTGGTTCGTGGCCCTGATCTGCTACCATCCTTTCTGGAACCAGATCGATTCGGTCTATCTTTCCTACAACAAGGACAACCTGAACTTCGACGGCTGGCTCTCCAACCACCCGGCCCTGATGGTCGTCTGGGGCACGACCATCATTTTGCTGCTGATGGTCTATGTCTGGGCCACCGTCCAGTTCGGCATCCGCTTCTCCAATCTCACCAACCGGGGCATCATCACCAACGGCCCCTACCGCTTTTGCAAGCACCCGGCCTATGTCTCCAAGAATCTCTCCTGGTGGTTGATCGCGGTGCCGTTCATCTCCAACGAAGGCTTCGGCGAGGCGGTTAAAAACTGCCTGCTGCTGGCCAACGTCAACCTGATCTACTACCTGCGGGCCAAAACCGAGGAGGCCCACCTGGGCAAGGATAGCGCCTACCAGAAGTACATGACCGATATGAAGGAGTGCTCCCTTTACGCCCGCTTCATGAAATTTTTGCGGACGCGCGTGGCGGTGGCCTGACGATGCGAACGAACGACACCCCCCGCCGGCGCCTATTTTCTGTCGTATGGCTGGCGGCGTTACTGCTGCTCGGCCTGGGCGCCTGCACCGTCCGGACCGCCCCGCCGCCCACGCCGCCAACGCCCCTGGCCGAACCGGCCCCCGAATTCGACCGCCTCTTTCAACGCACCGGCGACGGCTGGACCGGCGGCGACGGCACCTTGTCGGTGGCCCTGCCCGACGGCCGCACGGCCTGGCTCTTCGGCGACACCCTGCTGGGCACCGTGGCGCCCGACCAGACCCGCTCGGAGCATACGCCCTTCATCCACAACAGCCTGGTGGTGCAGAACGGACTCGCGCTGGAGACGCGCCATGGCCTGCATGGCGGCCTGCCCGGCGCCTTCTTTGCCAACCCCTCGGAAGGCGAATGGTTCTGGCCCGGCGACGGCACCGTGCAAGCCGGCCGCCTGCAGCTCTTCCTGCACCGCTTCCGTCTGGACGCACCCGAGCTGTGGGCCTGGCGCTGGACCGGCACGGCCCTGGCCACCCTCTCCCTGCCCGGGCTGAAGCTGATCGCCACCACGCCGGCCCCCTCGGACAACGACATCCTCTACGGTGTCTGTATCCTCGAAACCGAAACCCACACCTACATCTACGGCACCCAGGACCAACAGCAACCCAAAGAGGCCCACGTGGCCCGGGCTGCGGCCGGCCACCTCCAAGCGGCCTGGCGCTACTTCGACGGCCGAAAGTGGAGCGACCAATCCCAGGCCTCGGCCCCCATCCTCACCGGCGTCTCCACCCAATACACCGTGATCCAGGTCCGCCAAGACTTTTACCTCTTCAGCATGGACGGCCGGGTGCCCTTCTCCGACCGCATCGTGGCCTACCGCTCCCGGGCCCCCACCGGACCCTGGCAAGGACCTCAAACCGTTTACCAAGCCCCCGAAGCCAACACCCAGATCGCCGCCTACAACCCCTTTGCCCACACCCAATTCAGCGCCCGCGGCCAGGTGCTTGTCTCCTACAACGTCAACCACATCAGCGACCCCGACGCCCTCTTCCGCGACGCCACCATCTACCGCCCACGCTTCATCCGCGTGAACCTGATCGAACTCGAACGGCGCTTCCGGACCCAAGAAAAATGACCCCATCCGGCGCCCCCAGCAGTGCGATCGATGCGCCGCAGACTAGGACCGCGTGCCCGGCGGTCTGCTTCACCATTGCCAACCCATTTTTAGTGCCGCTTGGGGCGCAGCGCAGGAAAAGCGGCCTGGACTGTCTGAGCGCAGCGAGTTTCCAGGCCGCCCGGAGCGCGCCCCTAGCGGCACTTGAAATGGGTTGCAGGTGAAACAGACCGCCGGGCACGCGGACCGGGTCCCTATCACCCAGGTCGCACAGCTTGACTTCCCAACCTCTTTGCGGCTACCGTGGGCCAACCCAATCGAGGAACCATGCCGATCCCCTTCAGCCACACCCTTGCAACCCTGCTCTCCAACGCCTGGCGCCTCGTCTTCAAGGAACCGCTCCCCGAAGGCCTCCGCCAACATTTAGACCGCCTGCTCTTCTTCGGGGCCGGCATGCTCAGCGCCCGACTGCTTTCCGCCGTCGTCCAGATCCTCCTCGGCCGGGCCCTCGGCCCCGCCCCCTATGGTGAACTGACCATCGTCACGCTGCTGGCCGGCTACCTCTCCCTGCCCATCGCCGGCGGCTGGGGTCTGGCCTTCACCCGTGTCGCCGCCACCCAGGACGATCCCCAGAAGAGCTATCAAGCCCTCAAAGCCCTCTTGCTGATCTGCCTTGGCTTCGCCCTGGCGGTGGCCGCGGGCGTGTACCTCCTGCGCGCCCCCCTGGGCGCCTGGCTCAATCTCTCACGGCCCCTGATGAACCTCACGCTGTTCATGAGCCTGCTCTATGCCGGGTGGATATTGGCCAAGCAGATCGCCCAGGCGTTCCAGGCCTGGGGCACCTACATCGCCATAGACCTGGGCTGGGCCGCCATCCTGCTGCTCCTGATCGTCGTCTTAATACGCCTGGGTCGGTCGGAAGTGACCACCATCGGCGCCGCCTTCCTGGCCGCCTATTTGCTAGCCAGCCTGGCCATCGCCAAGAGGGTAGGCCGAAGCATGGGGACCGGCCCGGCCTTGGCATTTGCCCGGCCGATCCTGCAACACGGCAGTTTCCTGCTGCTCAACAGCGTGATCGGCATATCGGCCTACAGCATCGACCGGGTCTTGCTGCAACGGTTTCTCGGTCCCCAGGAGGTCGGCCTGTACCAAGCGCATTTCATATCCATCTACGGACTGGTAATTTCCCTGATGACCCTGGTGCTGACCTACGCCTTCCCCCTCTTCTGCCGCGATGACCGCAACGCCATGGGCCAAAACCTCAAACGCATCGGCTGGCTGCAATATCCTTTTACGCTGGCGCTGTCGGCCCTGATGGGACTGGCCGGCCTGTACCTCTATGACTACCCGATCTCGGCGCCGCTTTTCATCTGCTTCTGCTTTTTCGGCGCCATCCAGTTTCACGGGCAGATCAAGGCCTGGTACCTCTCCAGCAAAGGGGCCGCCGCCACCCGCCGCGTGCTGGGCTCGCAAGTGCTCTTTCTGGCGGTGGACGTTGTGCTGCTCATCGGGCTGGTCGAACGGCTGGGCATGATGGCCGGCGGGGTTTCCCTGCTGGGCGCCGCCGTGGCCGCGCTCTGCTACTTGAACCACATCGAGAAAGAATTGGCGCCATGAAGGAACTCTACACGCGCTACTATGAAGAAAATCTGAGTCAGAGCGACAGCCAGCAGCTCGATATGAAACGCTTTGCCCAAACCAGCCGCAAGTACCGCTGGAACTACCGGCGCTTCTTGCGTGGCGTGGCCGCGGATGCCGCCATTCTGGACGTGGGCTGCGGGGTGGGCCAGTTTCTGTTCTACCTGGCGCAGGCCGGCTACCGCAATATCATCGGCATCGATATCTCCGCCGACACGATCCAGCGGGCCAAAAGCATGCAGCCGGCGCTCGATTTCCGCCAGGTGCCGTCCGGCCAAGCATTTCTACGCGATCACCCCGCCCATTTCGACCTCATCGTGCTCAACGATGTGCTCGAACACATCGAACCCGAAGCCCTGCTGCCTATGGTGCGCGCCCTTTTCGCGGCCCTCAAGCCGGGTGGCCGCCTGATCGCCAAAACCATCAACGCCGCCTATCCGCTGGGCAATTCATCCCGCTATCAGGATCTGACGCACCGCACTTCGTTTCATGAAAAATCGCTGCGCCAACTGCTGCGCCACTGCGGCTTCACGGCCATCGAATGTGTCCAGGAAGAGATCGGCATCTACAACCCGCTGTTCGCCATCAAAAAAAGTATCGTCTGGGGTGTGCGCCTGCTGCTCCGGCTGCTGGTCTACTTCTCCGAAGGCGGCTGGCCGCGCATCATCTCGCTCAACATTCTCTGCACGGCCAGAAAGACCGACCATGAAAAAAAAAGCGACTCGGGAAGAACGCATCTTCCCGAGTCGCCGAAGGTCTATACTTAAAAGAGGTAGGCTATTCCGCCTCTCCCGACCAGCCGGCCAGGCGCGCCCAGAGCCACCAGGCGGCGTAAGCCTTTTGGTTGGCGTTGAGGGCCTGACTGTGGGCCGCTGAGCAAGCATACCATTCCACGTCCCGGGTATGGGCCGCCTGCCACTCCAGGGCCCAGTTGGCGTCACGCGAGCCGTCGCCGTCCGAATCGTAATCGCAGTTATCGTTGGCATCCAACTGCATGAAGTTGTCGAGACGGTCCGGATCGAAGCTCTCGATGTCCGCGAAGTCGTAGAGGATCTTGTTGTTGGCGCGACAGTACGCGCGAATCTGCTCGTTGCGCAGGTTGAGGTTGCCTTCTACGCCCGATCCATCGAGGTGACCGGTCATGTAGACGAAGCGCACGTTCGGAAACTCCGTCTCCAGCCCGTCCATGAGCGCCAGATAGGTGTTGATGTTGGCCGCCGTGGCGCCGCTCACCTGTCCGCACCAGGACCAGATGACCACATTGACCGCGGGATTGGCCGCCAGATAGGTGCGGGTGGCTGCGGCCCAGGCCGTGAAATTGGGGTTGCCCAGGTCATAGGCGCCGCTGAAGGGGGTGTCGCGCAGGTCCAAAGCGCCTGCGGAGCCGCCGCTGTTATAGGCAAAAAAAGAGCCCTTGAAAGAGACCAGCCCGCTCATACCGCTGGTCAACTGGCTGCCATGGGAGGTGTGCCCGTAAGCGATGTGCAACGTGCGTTTGGCCTCTTCGATCCAACGCTCCGGGATCTCGGCCAGCCGCGTGGCGCGATGATCGATGACGATTGCCGCCGAGGGTGCAGGCGTCGGGGTCGCCGTCGGGGCCGGCGTCGGGGCTGGCGTCGCAGTGGGCGTTGGCACCGGGGTCGGGGTCGGCGTTGGGGCCGGCGTCGGTGTAGGCGTGGGCATTGGCGTGGCGGTGGGCGTCGGCACCGGGGTCGGCACCGGCGTCGGTGTAGGCGTGGGCATTGGGGTCGCGGTCGGAACCGGCCCTGGCGCAGGTGTCGCAGTTGGAGACGGCGTCGCGGTCGGTGTAGGCCCTGGCGTCGGGGTCGGCTTGGGTTTCGAACCGCCGCACCCTCCCGCCGCGGAATCCCCGTCGCAGCCGTAGGCGGTCACCGCCAGCATGGCGATCATCATCAACATCGTCATGACCCGAGCCCATCTCATCTTCTTCCGTTGCATGCATCCCCTCCTTTAGTTAGACAAAAATTGATCTCGTTCACAGGCACACGATAGGTGCCCACGCCCTTTCGAACATCGAAAATATCCCCAAGCGGAGGCCTGGGCGCATGGAAGCCGGCCACGGCCACGGCTTCGGCCCAAAAGATCACGAATCGGGCCTCACCGCGATAGCCAGTGCGTGGGTGTCGAAACAACGCATTCATGAGACATCTGGAAGGCTAAAGCTTTGCTTCCGCGAATGTCCAACGCCGATGACCCGTCCGACAAATTAGGGGGGGGTATGAAGAATTACGACGCCCGGATCGGTATCGGCGCGAAAAGCAAATAAAAAGACAAGAACTTACTTCGAGGCCGAATGTGCCAGTCCGCTTTGGATTTGTCAATAAGCAAAATTCCAGAGGTGGCATCCGAAAAAGCAAACCAAACTTTTTTCGCTTGGTGCCGCCATAGGCAAGGCCAACCGCTTATGCGTGGTCACGCACAACACAAAGGAATTCGACCGAATCGATAAGGTGCCGGTGGAAGACTGGCCGCCGGGGCTTGAGTTTTTATCGGACGCGCCGCCCTCGCCAGCACGGCAAAGACGGCGCGGGTTATCTATTTAGCTGGCGATGCGGATCAGCGGCGGGGCATCAGGGAAAGCAGCGGGCAGCGGGGAAGTCAGAGCGGCGTCGGAGGTGATGAACTCGGCCAGCGGTTTGCGCAGGGTACGGCAGGCGACCGGGCGACCGTGGCCGATGCGAAAGAGCATGACGTGGCTTTCGCGGTCGTCGGCGAGCCGGAAGAGCCGCTCGTAGCGCGGCCACAGGGCCTGGAGCAGGCGCTGGTGAATCGGGCTGAAGGTTTGCTCTCCGCCCATCCGCCAGCGCAGGCGGAAGAGGGTGATGGCGGTCATGGGCTGGAAGTCCAATCCCAGGGAAGCGGCCGTGAGCCAGACGCGCTCCAGGGCCCGGCCGCCCTGGATCAAATCGGACGGTGCGCGGCCGGAGACTTTAAGCAGACCGATGGCCGAGGCCGAGCACATGCCCTGGTAGGAGATTTTCGAGATCATTTTGCCCAGACCCAGGTGGTTGAGGGTGGCCATGACCGGCCAGGGACGGGTGTGGCGCAACAGCCATTCGCCGGCCGCACCGGCCTCCAGGTTTTTGAGGGGAAAGCCATCTCTTTTGGCCAAGGCCTCTTGGGAAGTAAAACGGATCATGCGCATCAGATGCTCGTGCAACTCCCGGTGACTGGAACGGATCGTGTCCGCCGTGGAAACCAGCCGGGCCGCTTCACGGATTTGTGGCTTATCCGTCAGCAGCAACAGTCGGGCGCCGTGTACCGCTGCGGCGGCTTCGATCTGCTGGCGGGTGCCCGGTGCCAGCGGCCGGCCGTCATAGCGCGTGCGGTTGGTGTGGCGTTCCCAGACGAAGCGCTGCAGGGGATCTTCGGCGGTGCCGGTGGGGCTCAAGGTGATATCGAGACCGGCGCGGTCGGCGGTACGCATGTCCACCCGGGCCTCCAAGCCGCAACGACCGGCCGCCAGCGCCAGGTTCTCGGCGGCTGCGCCGCAACCGATCCAGGAGGCGCTCTGGGCCACGTTGAAGAAAGAGGTGTCGGCCGCCGGGTCCAGCAGCAAACCGATGGTGTTGCCCCGGGCCGCGAACCGCCACGGTTGGCAGTTGTCACCGGAGGGCGCGCGCAGGGCGGCCTGCAGGAGATAATCGCGCGTTTCGGCGGCGATTTCTCGGCGCAGCGGCGTGTGGACCGGTGGCGCCTGGGGCCTGGGCTCGCGCAAGTAGTCGGACGAGCCGCCGATTCTGGTTTGGATCAGGCGCCGTTTGAGCCGTTGCAGGGGCCCGCGGTTGCCGAACCGGAGCCGGCCCTGGTAGAACTTGCGTGCAAAGGGATCGTACTGGCAGTAATCGGGTGCCGGCCGCAGGCCGGGCTTCTGGAGCAGGATGCGCACCACTTCGGCGGCGGCGGCACCGGCGCACATCTGGCAGCCGGCCGCCAACGATGGTCCGCGGCGGTCGGACATGCTGATGCTGCCCGGCAGGGTGTAGCTTTTCTGGGCGGCCCGGGGCGCCAGACCGACGAAGAAGGCGATCAGTTTTTGTTCCATGGACATGCCGTCGTGGAGGTCGAAGTACTCGTCGAAGGTCATGCCGCGGTCCGGGGCAAAGTATAGTAAGGCCGTGCCGAAGCCGATGGGGCCGGCGGTGATGGCGGGAATGTGTTTTGCGCGCGCGCGCCGGAAGAGCAAGCGGCGCAGCTCCAGGCTGAAGAAATCGATACTGTCCACAAGCACATCCACATCTTCCAGGAACGCGTCGATGTTCTCCGGGGTGACGCCTTCGGGGAAGGATCGTGCTTGGGCATACGGGTTGATGGCATGCAGCTCCTGGCGCATCACGTCGAGCTTGGGCCGACCGAAGGTCGTTACCCGGGCGCCGTGCTGGCGGTTGACATTGGCCGCTTCGAAGCGATCGAAATCGGCCAGGTGGAAACGGCCGATGCCGGTACGGGCCAGGGTCACCAGGTGGGCGCCGCCCACACCGCCCAGCCCGGGCAGGGCCACGGCCGCCCGATGAAGCCGCTCCTGTTCGGCCAGGGTCAGGAAACCAATGTTGCGGGCAAACGCCTCTTCCCAATAACGGTAGGGAGAATTCATATAATGCTCCTTTCTTCTCGTATAATTAGATTCGGACTTGCTGCGATAGGCGGCCGCGGTCGATGACCCAGATGTGCGCCTGGGTATCGTCGGCGGCGATCATGCGCTCCTGGGCCCAGGGCAGGACCATGGAGCTTAGCGACTGGCGGTCGAGGCCGCATTGGCCGGCCAGCCAGCGGGCATCCACGGGCTGGTTCTGCCGGCCGGCGGCACCCACCAGCAGGCGCGCGGCCAGCGCTGTGGAGGGGTTGGCCGCACCGCCGTCCACCAGGTCGCGCAACCGGGCCGCCAGCATACGGCACAGACGCAAGGCGCAGTCGGGCGAGGCCTGCAGTTGATCGAGAATCGCCGCGCGCGGCCATACCATCAGATCCACATCCCCGGAGTGGGCCACCAGGGTGGCACTCCGCGTCCGGCCGTCCAGGGCCGAGAGTTCGCCGAAGAACTGCCCCGGTCCCAGGAGCAGACCGGGGTGGGCCGCCCCGCCCCCGGCATCCAGCGGATAGCCCTCGGGTTGAATACGCACCACGCCGCGCAGGACCTGAAATAGTTCTCCGCCGCTATCGCCGCGCAGGAAGATGACCTGGTTCTTGCGATAGAGACGGCGTTCGCGGGAATCTTCGAAGAGTCGTTCTTCCGGATCGACAAAACGCTCCCGGCTTCCCGGCGGCAGGTTTTCCAGATCCACATGCACCGGGACGATGGGCACGCCCAGGGCGTGGTCCTCGAATTGGGGTGCCAGGGGCCGGGCCCCCACCATGCGCTGCATCAATGCCAGGGCCGGCGGATGCACCACGGCTAGAACGTGGCGGGCGCCGTGGGCGCGCATCTGGCGGAAACACATCTGGATCAGCGATACCACCAGGCCCGGGTGGCGCCGGTAGGCCTTGCGGATGCAAAACCATCCCACGGTGGCGCATCCGCCGGTCAACGTGCGGCGCAACGGCTCGAAATCGTAAGCGTGCTGGGCCGGCAGGCCGGCCGGACCGTCCAGGACGAGGCGGATACCGGCCACCGCCTCGCCGGCCTCCAAAGCCAGGAAGTTCCTGGTTTCCTCGAAGCTGTCGAAACGGTCGAAAATGTGGTCCATGGTGAGGTGCAAACGCTGCTCTTCCTCCACGAACACCTTGTGGCGCAAGCGGTACACTTCGGCCTTGTCGGCCGTGGAACAAACGGTCCTGAGTTCAATCGCCATGTGATTCCTCCTGTTGTTGGGTTGGATTCATTCCTCCCACAAAAGCGCGCAGCCGACACGACGCGCGCATCGAGAGCCTCGGGCGCGATGCAGATCGCGGCTCGTGGAAATGCACCGGCGGCGCATGGGCCGCTGAAGGGGTGCATTCCAGCGTATCTTTCCAATTTATCGGCTTTGATGTGGCCGAGCCGGACGAGGAGATGGGAGTTGGAGCGCAAGCGGCAGGCGAAAGGCAATCGTCAGAAGGCTCTTGCGCGCCCGGCGCAAACGGCCCGGAACCTCTGGAGATGGCGCGCACGGCCTTTTCGATCATCGACGAATCGGCCAACGGTGACAACAACAATTCTGGGGATGTGGCCGGGGGCGCCGGTCAGGCGGGTGGCGGCGGGTATGGCAGCGCGTCGTGTTTAATGCCCTTGACACAATTTTCGGTGGCCATTATATAGGCCAACTTAGCCGTTGCGTTCCAGGCGCACGCGCGGCAGCCCGGCGGGCAGACAGGTCTATCAGGTTAATGGGTGACCAATTCATAAAAAGGAGAAATCCATCATGGCGGACTATTTGATCAATGTGTTTCTGGATGACGAGAAGATGAAGAAGATCGAAGCGGCCGGTTTGGCCGACAAGGTCGTCGATCTGGGCGGCAAAAAGGCCGTGCAGGTGGAAATGAGCGCCAAGGAGCAGAAGAAACTGGTCAAGGGTTTCCCGGATCTGGCCTTCGACGCCAGCAACGCCACCGTCCTGCCCGATGAGGCCTCGGCCAAACTGCTGGGCATCATCGCCGATATGAAGACCCTGGACGTGATGAAATTCGCGATTATGAAGCTGTACAATCCCCTGGCCGGCAAAGCGCCGCGCGCGGCCATGCGTTAAGTCCCGGCCTCGATTTTCAGCTCTTTTTAAAGCCCCGGACCGCTCGGCGATCCGGGGCTTTGCGTTGCATGCCTTCAAGGGACCTTCTTCAATTCGTTTTTCAGGATCTTGCCGGTGGGATTGCGGGGGAATTTATCCATAAAATCAAACCGTTCGGGAATCTTGTATTTGGCGATCTTGTCTTGCAGGTAAGCCCGCACCTCGTCGGCGGTCATACTGCCCGGCGTCCTGAGCACGATGCAGGCCCGCACGCGTTCGCCCAGAGCGGTGTCGGGTATTCCGACCACGGCCACCTCGGCGATTTTGGGATGCTTTTCCAAGGGGATCTCGATCTCCCGGGGGTAGATGTTCTCGCCACCGCGGTTGATCATCTCCTTGATGCGTCCTGAAATGTACACATACCCTTTTTCATCCATGTAGCCCATGTCGCCGGTGTGCAGCCAGCCGTCACGCAGGCTTTCGGCCGTGGCTTCGGGCTTGTTGAGATAACCCAGCATCACCGCCTCGCCTTTGACGCAGATTTCACCCTTCTCGCCGTAGGGCAGGATGCGGTTGGCGTGGTCCATGATCTCCACCGCCAGGCCCGGAAAGGCCATGCCGATGGAGTCCCAGTTGGCAGGCACCCCCGAACCGGTGGTGGAAACGCCGCAGGCTTCGGTCAAACCGTAGCCGTCCACCACCTGAACGCCGAACTTCTCTTTGAACGCCTCGATGAGCCGCACCGGCATGGGCGCGGCGCCGCTGTGGGCCAGGCGCAGCTTGAGGCGGCCGTGGTCGATGGCCTGGGGGTCGGCGGCATTGTAGATATAATCGTACATGGCCGGCACCCCCTGGACGATGGTGACGCCATATCGCAACAGCGCCGGCCAGAAATCGGCCGGCGAAAAGGTGCGCCGGATGCACAGGGTCAAGCCCTGGTATATGGAGGGGTAGGTCCACACGCAGAGCGGATTGGTGTGGAACATGGGCAATATGATCATCATCACATCGCCGGGTCGGTTGGTGCCCAGGGCCGCTTTTCCCCGGCAGATGCAGAGCTGGTTGCGGTTGGAGAGCACAATCCCCTTGGGCATGCCGGTGGTGCCCGACGAGTAGAGCAGTAGCAGGGGGTCGTCCGGTTTCTGGGGCACCAGGCACTCGTCGGCGGGATGGGTCGCCAGGATCTCTTCGAGGGTGGTCGCCGCGATGGCCTGACCATGCTCGATGCCGGTGACCACTTCCACCACCACCGGCTTGTGCCGCGAAAGCGCCAGGCCGGCGGCAAAATCCAGCATGTACTCACTGCTCACGAAGGCCACCTTGGGCTTGGCGTCTTCGAGCACATAGGCGATCTCGGGCCCCTTGAGCATGTAGTTGATGGCGCCGGCCACGGCGCCCAGCTTCTGGGCACCGAACATCGTATAGTAGACCTCAGGGGAGTTGAGGATCATGGTGGAAACAATATCGCCCTTGCGCACCCCCCTGGATTTCAGATAGTGGGCCACCCGGTTGGCGCGCCGGTTGGTCTGGGCGTAGGTGACCACCTCGTCGTAATAGAGCACCAGGGGCGTCTCGGGGATCTCGGCGGCCCGCGCCACCACCATTTCGGCGAGACTGTCGAAGGCCAGGCGCTTGCCGGCCAGGGTGTCGAGTTTTTCCAGGGGTACCAGGTTGCGTGCATAGCGTTTGCTCTTGTCGATCATAATTGCATTGCTCCTCCCAAGGGGATTTCGTTCCATCATCGCAAACCCTATACCATAATGCCGAAGGGTCGCCATAAGGAAAAAACGGGCGGCAATAGCAATACTCGGTAAACCGGAACATGACCTAGCCCCCCTGCAGTTCCTGGTGGGCGGGCTGCGGATCCATCGGTTCAACAGAAAATGAGCGCCGATACCCACTATTACAAAAAAGCGCCGGCAGGATGGAGAGCGGAGCCCTCCACCTGCCGGCATTCTGCACTCATGCACACGGCAGCGCCCGACGCCGCCGGTGGGCGCTAATCCATTTCGAAGACGATGGAAAAGGCGCCGTTGATGATGAAAGTAGTACGGATCGAAACAGCATTGTTCTCAGTCGTTGTGAAATGCTCGGTCCAATCCGTGAGGAAGACACCGCCAGACTCTGCTCCGAAAGGTTCGAAGCCGATTCTTACGGTCTCGTCATCGTCGTTCACCACATCGGTGTATCCAATCAGCGCTGCCGTTCCATCCAGGATGAAGTCTTCGTCGGAGGTATCGTCGTCCATCCACACTTGGTCCATAAAGAACTCGAAGCTGTCGCCGGGGCCGATGCTATCGTTGTTGCTGACGTCATTCCACGACGCCGTGAAACTGCCCTGGTTAGCTATCCCGGCCGGCGGCGTCAGGTTCCGCTTGCTGAACGAATCCCCGGTATCACTATAGGGACCAGATTCCAGTTCCGCCTCAAACTCGCCGATCCAATCCAAGCCGTAGGCCACGAGATCCACCTGGGTGAGCAGGAACCGGAAAACATCCAAGGCAAAGCACGCCAACCGCTGCCGGGGGTCGACGCTCGTCCTGAGCGTTTCAAACGCGTCGAAAGTAGCGTACGTTTCTTCATCACCCCCACTGTATTCCACACGAACATTCGGCTCCGAAACGAAAAAAGTGATCTTGATGCTGAAAGGATCCCCGGAAAGTTCGTTGATCGAAATCACACCGGCCGTAGGTGGCCCCTCGGCAGGCAAGACGATGGTGTTACCGGTACTGATGCGAAAGCTGTCGACCCCGAACTGCCCGGATGCTGCCATATCATAAACATCGCAGCCGGCCCCCTGGCCGATGGTGACATCCCTGGTGTCCGGGTCGATGGTGCCGGTGAACCCGCTGCTATTACCGGGGTTGGGATGTATCCTGAAGGTGCCGTTCACACCATCGATCACTTCCCAATCCACGACCAGGCCCGGAGGTTCTTCCGCGCCGGGCGGTAACCCCTGAAGCCTGTAGGTGTACAGCGACGTGGGCGCCTGGGGTGTCGGCGGCGTTTCGCCGTCGTCACCCCCCCCGCCCCCGCCGCCGCAACCGGTGAGCAAAAACATCAAACTGAAACAACCCCAAGCAATCATCGAAACGACTTTTTTTACCATCTCCACACTCCTTTGTTAGAGGTAATAGAATTCTGCTCCAGCATCGTCGTGCCTGCTGAGTACAGTCGTATTGCGGAAAAATGGCAGGGGTGGGCGTTGTTATCGTGCGGCGCCATGAATAAGAAAGGCCATCGCTGACGCCGAAGGTGAGATTTGCCTGCGAGTGTGCACCAGTTCTGCATACACAACCCTTTTGTTGAATGGCGCAGGAAATTTAGAGCTCATCCTGTAGACACCTTTTCTCGCCGTCGTCAAGAAGGTTTTAAAAGTCGCGCAGAAGATCGGCAGTGCTACACAAAGGGCCTTTGGCGTCGATCACCCGGTTTCCATTAAAGGCGATTTGGATCTCGGTGGCTTCCCGTACCTTACCCATTCGAGGGGCTGTCTATTCGAAATATGGGAAAAATTGAATTTTATCGCAACAATGGGAATATCCCTAATGGAGATTAGGGAGCTATTGGGAACGATCATCGAAAGGCAATAAAAAAAGGGCTTAGATTTGCATCTAAGCCCTTCTATATAAATGGCGGGAGCGACGAGACTCGAACTCGCGACCTCCGGCGTGACAGGCCGGCGTTCTAACCGAACTGAACTACACCCCCGCAAACCCGTATATGTTGTAACCGTCGATACCTTTGATCTGTACGCCCTGCCGGATCGACGATCAAGTAACCGAATGGTAGGCGGAACAGGGCTTGAACCTGTGACCCTCGGCTTGTAAGGCCGATGCTCTCCCAGCTGAGCTACCCGCCCACAAATCATGGAACCTTTGAGGGCCCCAAACAGAAGGCCGTAACTACCAGTTCAGCTTTTGCCTGTCAAGCGCTTTTCTGACCGGTGCCCGCCCCTTAATTGATGGGTGCGCGTTCATCCGGCTGGTTGCCGCCGGCCGGGCGCAAGGCAAAGGGCACATCGTGCTTGACGAACAAGGTTTCCCCCTCGGCCAGCACCAACGCATGGGGCAGCACTTCGTCCATGTGATCCACGCTGACGATCTCCAGTTGCTTGGAGATGGTGGCCGGGATGTCCTTCAGATCCTTTTCGTTCTCCCTGGGGATCACGATTTTCTTGATGCCGCCCCGATGGGCCGCCAGAATCTTCTCCTTGAGACCGCCGATGGGCAGCACACGGCCGCGCAGGGTGATTTCGCCGGTCATGGCCACTTCACGCCGAGCGGGGCGTTTGGTCAGGGCCGAGATTACCGAAGTGCACATGGCGATGCCGGCCGACGGGCCGTCTTTGGGAATGGCACCTTCGGGAATGTGGATGTGCAAATCCATTTTGCGGTAGAAGTGGGGGTCGATGCCCAACTGCTCGGCCCGGGAGCGCACGAAGCTGACGGCCGCCTGGGCCGATTCCTTCATCACGTCGCCCAGCTTGCCGGTAACCGTCACCTGGCCACGTCCGGGCATCGTCAGCGTCTCCACGAAAAGCAGTTCGCCGCCCACCTGGGTCCAGGCCATGCCGGTGGCCATGCCGATCTGATCTTCTTCTTCGATCTCGGTGCTGCGAAAGCGCGGCGGCCCCAAATGCTTAAGCACACTGCTTTCACCGACGCGCACGATCTGGTCGGTCTCGGTCTTGACCACGTGGCGCGCCACCTTGCGGCAGATGCTTGCGATTTCGCGCTCCAGATTGCGCACCCCGGCTTCGCGGGTGTAGCGGTTGATCACCGTGTAGACCGCCTTTTCGGATAAAGTAATCTGCTCCGGGGTCAGGCCGTTGGCTTTGATCTGTTTGGGCACCAGGAACTTTTCGGCGATCTTGTACTTCTCGTGCTCGGTGTACCCGGGCAGGCGGATGATCTCCATTCGGTCCTGGAGCGGCAGAGGGATGTCCGGCAAGGTGTTGGCCGTGGTGATGAAAAGGATCTCGGACAGATCGTAATCCAGATCCAGGTAGTGGTCGCTGAAAGCGAAATTCTGCTCCGGGTCCAATACTTCCAGCAGGGCCGCGCTGGGATCGCCGCGAAAATCCATGCTCATCTTGTCGACTTCGTCCAGACAAAAGACCGGATTGTTGGTGCCGGCCTTTTTGAGCGACTGGATGATCTTGCCGGGCATCGCGCCGATATAGGTGCGCCGGTGGCCGCGGATTTCGGCCTCGTCGCGCACGCCGCCCAGGGAGAGCCGCACGAAACGGCGGCCGGTGGCCCTGGCCACCGAGCGGGCCAGCGAGGTCTTGCCCACACCGGGAGGGCCCACCAGGCACAGGATCGGCCCGCGGATCTTCTTTACCAGGGCCTGCACGGCCAAATACTCCAGGATACGCTCTTTGGGCTTTTCCAGGCCGTAGTGGTCTTCGTTGAGAATGCGCTCGGCCTCGGTGATGTCGATATGCACCCGGCTGCGCTCGAACCACGGCAGGCTGATGATCCACTCGACGTAGTTGCGCACTACGGTGGCTTCGGCCGACATGGGGGTCATCTGCTTGAGCTTCTTGAACTCCTGCTGGGTCTTGACCGATGCTTCGCGGGGCATGCGCTTGCGTTTGATGCGCTTTTCCAGCTCCTGCATCTCGTCGGCGGCTTCGTCTTCGGCCCCCATCTCCTTGCGGATGGCGCGCATCTGCTCGTTGAGGTAGTAATTCTTCTGGGTCTTCTCCATCTGCTCTTTGACCCGCCCCTTGATGCGCTGATCCATGCGGAAGACTTCCATTTCCAGGTTGATCAGCTCCACCAGCAGACTGAGCCGCCGATCGATGGGCATGGCTTCCAGCAGCCGTTGCTTGTCTTCGATCTTGAAAGCAAAGTGCGAGGCCACCGCATCGGCCAATCGTCCGGCATCGGCCATGGCGCCGATTTTGGCCACCAGATCCTTGGCGATGTTCTTGTTGACCTTGGCGTAGGTCTCGAAGCTGTCTTTCACCGAACGCATCAGGGCTTCGGCTTCGGCTTCCGAGGCGATCACATCGGCAACCGGATCGATTTCCACCTGGAAGTACTCGTCGCCCATGATAAAGCGCCGCACCCGGGCGCGCGTCTGGCCTTCGACCAGGGCCTTGACCGTGCCGTCAGGCAGCCGCAGCAGTTGCAGCACCGTGCCGATGACCCCCACGCGATTGATGTCTTTTTCGGTGGGGTTGTCCACGTTGGCGCTGCGCTGGGTCGCCAGGAAGATGTGCTTTTCGGCCGTGTTCATGGCGCTGGATAGCGCCGCTACCGATTTGGGGCGGCCGACGAACAAGGGGGCCACCATCTGGGGAAACACCACGATATCGCGCACGGGCAGCAACGGCATGATCTTACCGGCCGGCGCGTCGCCTTCGTTTCTGAAAAATCGAGTTATACTAACCATATTTATAAGCCGGCAGGGCCGGTCGTTTACTTTTAAGGGTTAATTTCAAGTCAAGCGATATGGGATGCGGTCGATTGTAATCGTTACTCTGGGCGTTACGCTGGCGATAGGCTGGCATAACGCCGGCGATACCCGCGCGAGCGGGTATCGCCATAGCGCTTAAGCCTGTTTTTTGGTCTGTTCGTAGAGCAGAATCGGATCTTCCTTATGCAACACCACATCTTCGCTGATAACGCACTCTTTCACGTTTTCGATGGAAGGAATCTCGTACATGATGTCCAGCATGCAGTTTTCCAGGATGGCCCGCAGGCCGCGGGCTCCCGATTTGCGCTTGATGGCCTGGTCGGCCACGGCCGCCAGGGCGCTGTCGGTGAGGCGCAGGTTGACCCCTTCCACCTCGAACAGCTTCTGATACTGCTTGACCAGGGCATTCTTGGGCTCGGTCAGGATGCGCACCAGGGTCTTGGCACTCAATTCTTCCAAGGTGGCGATCACCGGCAGACGGCCGAGAAACTCGGGAATCATGCCGAATTTGACCAGATCCTCGGGTTGCACGGCCTTGAGAATCTCTCCCAGGGTGGCCTCTTTCTCCTTGACCACTTTGGCGCCGAACCCCATGATTTTAGAACCCATACGACGCTTGACGATCTGTTCGAGGCCGTTGAAGGTGCCGCCGCAGATAAACAGGATGTTGGAGGTGTCGACTTTGACAAAATCCTGCTGGGGATGCTTGCGCCCGCCCTTGGGCGGCACGCTGGCCATGGTACCCTCGATGATCTTGAGCAACGCCTGCTGGACGCCTTCGCCGGAGACATCCCGGGTGATGGAGGGATTGTCCGATTTACTGGCGATCTTGTCGATCTCGTCGATGTAGACGATGCCGCGCTTGGCCTTTTCAACGTCATAGTCGGCATTCTGCAGGAGCGACAGGATGATGTTCTCCACATCCTCACCCACATAGCCGGCTTCGGTCAAACTGGTGGCATCGGCGATGGTGAAGGGCACATTCAGAAAGCGGGCCAGGGTCTGGGCCAGCAAGGTTTTGCCGCTGCCCGTGGGGCCGATGAGCAGGATATTGCTCTTCTGGATCTCCACATCGCTGGTGCTCAGCACCGAATCGAGCCGCTTGTAGTGGTTGTACACCGCCACCGCCAGAATCCTCTTGGCGGTCTCCTGCTCGATGACGTACTCATCCAGCTTGCTCTTGATCTCCTTGGGAATCATCAGGTTGGAGAGCTCACCGGCCTCCTTCTCCGACTCTTCCTCGATGATCTCGCTGCACAGCTGAATGCACTCATCGCAGATATAAACGGCCGGACCGGCGATGAGCTTTTTTACCTCTTTCTGGTTCTTTCCGCAGAATGAACAAAAGAGGTTGTCGTTTGGATCTTCTTTTTTTGCCATGGCAATTACTTCTCCAGCTTATCGAGATGCTCCAGGTCCTCGCGATTGCGGATCACATGATCGATGATGCCGTAGTCCCTGGCTTCAATACCCGATAAGAAATAGTCCCGGTCCGTATCCCTCTGAATCTGGGGGAGATCTTTTCCGGTGTGCTCCTTGAGGATCTTGTTCAAGGTTTCCTTCATGCGCAGGATCTCTCTGGCTTGGATCTCGATGTCCGACGCCTGCCCCTGGAAACCGCCCATGGGCTGGTGGATCATGATGCGCGAATTGGGCAGCGAATAGCGCTTTTTGGCGGTTCCGGCGGCCAGCAACAAGGCGCCCATACTGGCCGCCTGGCCGATGCAAACCGTCGCGATGTCGGGCTTGATATATTGCATGGTATCGTACACCGCCAGACCGGCCGTCACCACGCCCCCCGGGGAATTGATGTAAAAATTGATATCCTTGTCCGGGTCTTCGGATTCAAGAAACAGCAACTGGGCGATCAGCAGGTTGGCCACCTCGTCATTGATGGCGGTTCCCAGAAAGATGATGCGGTCCTTGAGCAGTCGGGAATAGATGTCATAGGCGCGCTCGCCACGACTGGTTTGATCGATAACCATTGGGATCACTGGCACGATGAGACTCCTTTATTTTGCATGAGATTGAATCGCCCCGCACGGAACCGCACCGGCTCGAACCTTCCTTTTTTCGAAAGCTCGAACCGATTATATCGCCTCTGGCCTTAAGATCAATAGCGCTTATTGCCCATGCGTTATCATGGACACACACCATCACGATTTGGTTTCCGGCGCGGCCTCCTTGATGTTGCCGTTCTCTATGATAATCCGCAATGCCTTCTTTTCAAGCAAGGTGTGTTTAAAAAAGGCCAGGCTGTCTTTGTCCTGATTGTAAAAGGCCTTGATGCTGTCGATGGGTTGACGGTAGGTTTCGGCCATCTCCTGCAATCCCTTTTCCAGCTCCTCGTCGCTCAATTCCAATTTTTCCTGCTCGATGAGCTTGGACAGGATCAGGTGCCGGCGGACCTGTTTTTCGGCCACCGGCCGGTACTTTTCAGCCAGGATGGCCCGCGAAAGGCCCGATTCTTCCAACGAGCGGTTGCTGTCGGCAAACGAGCGCTCGGCATCGTTGAGGATGTGTTCCAATTCGCCGTCGATCATGGTATCGGGCACTTCGAATGCGGCTTGTTCCAACAATTTGGTGAAGATCTGCTCGTTGATCTCCTGCTCCATGCGCTTTTCGTAGCCATTGGTCAGGTTCTCCCGAATCTTGGCGGTCAATGCATCCAAGGAGTCGAACTGATCGCCGAGGCTCTTGGCGAATTGATCGTCCAGGGGCGGCAGGATCTCCTCACGGATCTCGTTGAGTTTGACCTTGAACTGAACCTGCTGACCGGCCATATCCTTGCTGAAATAGTCTTCGGGGAAGGTGACGTCGATCTCCTTGAATTCACCCGCCTTCATGCCCACCAAACCCTCGTCCAGATCCTTGACCACGCGGCCTTCACCCAGTTTGACGATGAAATTCTCGGTCTTTTGGGTCGGCTCGTATGGCTGACCGTCCTTGAATCCCTCGTAATCGATCACCGCCACGTCCCCCTTTTGCAGGGGGCGATCGGTTTCGATTTTCTTCTGCTGGGCCAGGTTGCGCTGCATCATCTTGAGCTGCAAGTCGATCTCTTCGTCGCTGGTGGCATACTTGCTCTTGGTCAGTTCCAACCCCTTGAACTGAATGTCGGCGATCTCGGGACGCACTTCGACGGCGGCGTCGAAAAGATAGGCGCTTTTTTCCTGGAGCTCGGGCGGATCCACTTTGGGGCCACCCACGATTTTCAAATCGGTCTCCTTGAGGGCATACAGAAAGCCTTCCTGGATCAACTTGGAGGTCACATCGGCGCGCACATCCTTACCGTAGATGCGCTCCAGTACCGCACGCGGCGCTTTACCCGGGCGAAACCCTTTGACTTTGGCGCTCTTTTTGAGCTCGCCATAAGCGCTGTCCACTTCCCGCGTCACCACCTCGAGGGGCACTTCGATATGTAACACCTTTTTAACACTGCTCTGATTTTCAACCGTTACCTTCATCGCCAAGCTACCTTTCTAAACCAATAATAAAGTGCCCCGGCCCTTCGGTCTCAAGGCACTTGCATTTTTCGCTCCACCCTTTGCAAGCCACCCGAGGATCGTTCAAAGGCAGGAGTTTTCCAACAAAAACGAAGATGGCGCAACCCCATCCGGCGCCGAAGAGTTGGCGCAGGCGGGTTTCGGCCGGCTTCGATGCTTAAAGACAACCACCGTTTTTTGGCGTGGTGGATGGATGGTCCCTATGGTGCGAGAGGGGAGACTTGAACTCCCACTCTGTCGCCAGAGCTGGATCCTAAGTCCAGTGCGTCTACCAATTCCGCCACTCTCGCAGAGTTTATGGTCCAAGCCCGATTTATGTACTTGACTTAAAAACGTTTTCAACTAAACTGCCTTTTAAAAAGGAAATTAGTTAATATTAAACCACATGGGTGTCAAGCGAAATAAAGCCGCGTCGCGCCCATCCGGAACGACTTTGCGCCTACCTATTATATATACGCTCATTGCTCTTATGGGGTGGTGCATATGTCCCGCCTGGGGCGATCCACCCGATCGATCGACCGGGATGCACGGCACCATCGCCCTGGACCCGGGTCATGGCGGAAAACAAAGCGGCAGCCGCAGCGCCCAAGGCTTCTTGGAAAAAGAGATCTGCCTGGCCCTGGCGCATCGATTGGCCCGATTGCTCGAGCCGGATTTCCGCGTGATCCTCACCCGCAGCGACGACTACGATGTTCCGCTCACCGAGCGGAGCGGCATCGCGAATCATCAGCAAGCCCAACTCTTCATCAGCCTGCACACCGCCGCCGGCTTCGTGCCGGCCACCAGCGGCATCACCATCTATACGTACAAGCCTGGGGCCAAAATCCCTGACATAGACCGAGAAACCATCGATTCTTCCGAGCTTGCCGCCTGGCGCCTGGCGCAACTGCCGCACAGCACCACAAACCGCAACCTGGCCTTCCTTTTTCAGCAGCAGTTCGAAACCATGCCGGGCGCCCCGGCCGTGCGGACCGCCCAAGGCCCCCTGGTGGTGCTGGCCGGGGCCGACATGCCGGCCGTGCTCATCGAGGTCGGCTATCTGACCCATGCGGCCACCGCCGAGCGCCTGAACACCCCCGCAGGCCAAACTCTCTACGCCCAGGCCATGGCCCGGGCCATCGACAGCTTCTTTGCCGCCAAACGGCAGACCTCCCGGCCCTGAGCCGTTACGAAATTTCCATTATTTTAATACATTATCGTGCATTACCGGCCGATCGTGCGCCATCGCTCTTGCGCCATATCGGCGAGCATGGTATGCAGCCAGCCATATCGGGGCGTGGCGCAGCCTGGTAGCGCACCTGCTTTGGGAGCAGGGGGTCGGAGGTTCAAATCCTCTCGCCCCGACCAATAATTTCAATCATTAGAACGGCATCCTCGGATGCCGTTTCTTTTTTGGGGACCAACATCGGTCGCTTAACTGGGCGAAAGGTTATGTTCCCGGTTCGAGTGCGGCCAGGAAGATCGCATCAGCGAATCTGAAATTCTCAAGTTTTCATGACTTCTCGCCGAAAAAACTTTTGATCAATAATAGCTGGATCGGCCTTGAAAGGAGCATCCTATGCCCACAGGCGATATAGAGGCACAAGAACAGGAGACACTCTATGAAAGCGCCAAAAGTCTCACGGCAGCCATGGGCTTGGCGGTTGTCGGGCTATGGGACTGGAAGCCTCATCAAAACGTGCTCTTTTTCGATGATTGTTATTACACCATGGCTGGATATACCCCTGGCGAATTTCCCCCCACGTTTGCCGAATGGGAGGCTCGGGTCCACCCGGATGACTTGGAACCGGTGGTCAGGGAGCTAAAAAGGCTGGCAAAGGGGGAGGTAAACACCAGCACCAGCCAAATTCGTTTTCGAACGAAATCCGGAGACTGGATCTGGATACTGGGAAGAGCCAGCGTCATTCAGAGGGATGCATCCGGCCTGCCGGCCCGAATCATTGGCACGCATACCGATATTTCCGACCTCGTCAAATCCAGGGCCGACCTGCAAAAACACCGCACGAATTCAAAGCGACTCATGGATGAGGCCCATTCGGGAATTTTTATCGCCCAGGACGGTCGTTTCATTTACGTCAATCCGAGCATGGAGCGCATCAGCGGTTATTGCCTGGAAGAATTGTCCGGCATGATGATAAGCGATCTTTTACATCCAGATGACATTGAAATCGTGATGGACCGACATACACGGCGACTGCGGGGTGAATCCATTACAAATTTCTATACGTTGCGTGGGATAAAAAAGGACGGACAGGAAATATGGCTGGACATTAACGCTACGCTTTCTGAATGGGAAGATCGGCCGGCAGTAATCGGTTTCCTGAGAGATGTGACCTATAGCAAAATCCTGGAGCATCAGCTTTTGCAGGCCCAGAAGATGCAAGCCATTGGGACATTGGCGGGCGGAATCGCCCACGACTTCAATAATATCTTGTCGGCGATGATTGGATATACCGAAATCTGCATGTCGGAAATTTCCGCCGACAGTCGCGCAATGCAACGTCTTGAGCGAGTGCTGCAAGCCGGCCAGAGGGCCAGGGAGCTGATCAATCAGATTTTGACCTTTAGTCGCCAGGAAAAAATCGACCAAAAGCCGGTCAATGTCGCCCTGCTGGTCAAAGAATCGATGAAGTTCCTTAAAGCATCGATTCCTTCGACCATCACGATAGAATCGCAAATCGACAAGGATGCCGGTGTCGTTTTGGCCGACCCGACGAGTATTCATCAAATTATCATGAATCTGTGTACCAATGCGGTTCATGCCATGCAGGAGCGGGGAGGTGTATTGAACGTTAGCCTCTCGAATATCGATGTCGATCATGAAAGTTTGTCTTCGCAAATCAGAGGAATCGTCCCTGGTGCCTATGTAAGATTGCTTGTTGCGGATACAGGGCACGGGATGGCCCCGCAGATGATCAAGAGAGTATTCGAACCCTATTTCACAACCAAAAAGCAGGGAGAGGGAACAGGCCTGGGTCTATCCGTCGTTCACGGCATCGTGACCCAGCTCGGAGGCGTTGTCACCGTATATAGCGAACCTGATAAAGGCACTATTTTTCATGTATACTTGCCGCGGCTTCTTTCAAGCGAAGAGACCGCGGTCGCGACCGACAGGGCCCTGCTTGTAGGCGGACACGAAACGATTTTACTGGTAGAGGATGAAGTAATTCTTTTGGAGATGACCTGCGAGATGCTTGAAAGCCTTGGCTACAAAGTGGTTTGTCGCACAAATGGAATGGAGGCATATGAAGCCTACGCAGCCAATCCGGATCAGTTCGATCTGCTCATTACCGATCAAATGATGCCGAGCATGACCGGGGTTGAATTATCGGAAAGAATCAAAAAAGGAAATGGCGCAGTGCCGATTATCCTGTGCAGTGGTTTCAGCACCCGCATCGCTTTAGCTAAAAAAGATTTTGGCGGCATTCGTGCCATATTAAAAAAACCAATTCTCAAGCAGGAATTGGCGGAAGCAATTCGGCGGGTTTTGGCCGAGACCTGATCACATCGCTTTATGGGTCAGGCTCCGGCTTGGCCGGCATAGGTTATTCCTTCGCGCCTTATAGGGTTTTACCTAGTTGTAAATCTTCAAAATCTACCTTAGACTCGAACCATCAAATCCCCCGCTTTCGACAATGTTACGATTTATTTTAAGGTGCCTTCTTGTGCCTGAGCATCATCGGTTTGCAGATGAGAAAAGGAGGTCAGGGGAATTATTCTGTATGGGGTAAGGAGCAGGAATATCGTGTTTAGGATGACAAAAAGCGAAATCTCATGTTGAGACCATGTTCATGACACCACCCAATAAATATGGAGGCCACAATGCGAAAAAAAAGTAGACTGACGGTTCTGGTATTGGCACTCTGCTTGGCGGCTTTGATCGGCTACGGTTGCGACGGCGGTGGCATCGGAGGCACCGTGTGCACCTCCTCCACCTCGGTCAGCGGTGCTTCGGCCTCAGTTCTGTACTATCCCTGCAGCGGCTCCGGTCCTTTTCCCGCCACCACCATGACCAGTGGCTTTATGGGCTCCTACAGAGACGTGGAATGGCTGTCCCGGGATGTGGCCGGCAACGGTTTCGTGGTTTTGGCCATGACGCCGTCCAATCCCTACGGTATGGTCAGCGGTTGGCGCACCGCTCACATCAACGGCATCTCCAAGCTGAAAAGCCTCAACACCAGCGGCGCCCTGCGGGGCAAGATCAACACCAGCGCCCTGCAGACCTGCGGTCACTCCAAGGGCGGCGGCGGCGCCCTGTGGGCCTCCTCCACATTAGGATCCCAACTGAAATCCACCATCGGCATGGCTCCCTGGCAGGAGGGGTTTGTGACCCTTTCCGGCATCCGGGCGGCAACCTTGATCCAGGCCGGTGGCTTGGATTCCCTGGCCACCGCCTTCATGACCCTCAATGAGTACAATCTGCTGCCCATGGGCATCAACAAAGACTATCGTGTTTTCCCGTTGGCCGATCACATGGCCTGGACCTCTATGGGCGTCACGCAACACGCCGCCATAAGCGCAAACGTGGTGGATTGGATGAAGCGCTACCTCAGGTAAAGTACCACCTACGCCCCACGGGGCGAGCAGGTTCGGGCAGACAATTTCTCCCGCACGGCTCGGCAAATCCATGCATACCTGGATGCCGTAAAACAGGGGCATCCAGAGCACGGATTTGAAGACGGCAAACTCAAATCGCACTTTCAGAAAAAATCCCGGTCCGATGCAGCACGTCGGGCCGGGATTCGTTTTCTGCTGGATTTTCTACCTTCAGGATCTGCTTCGGTGGCCTTCCTGCCCGTGAATCGGCGTGCCTTGGCCGATCTTTGGGGCTCGCAGGCGTTTCCCTGCAGGGGCTGGCTTTGTGCCCACCTACGCGCTCAACGCCTGAATCGTCTGTGTACGCCTCGCCGCCGGGCGGGGTTACAAAATCTCCCTTTGTTTAATCGGTGTCGAACTTTTTCAAAAAGATTGACTCTCAAGACATTTTCGAGTTAACACTTTTTCATTGTCATCTTCCCGTAATTCATAACCACCAGAAGCCGCTTGCACCGCGTTCGCCGTTGCGAATCGACCGAGCTGTCCTTGAAGAGGATGCCGCGGGCGTGGCGGACCGTGCGCGCGCCGGCCTGCTCCGGCGCTGCCGAGAGGGGGTGATTCACCGATCGGGACTGTCTTGGATTGACCCAACCACCATAACCTTCCGCAACGAGGAGAGCAGCATGAAGAAAACTGCAACTTGTATTCTGATGATGGCCTGTCTGGTCTGGATGTCGGGTGCGTCCGCGGCCTGGGCCAAACACGGCCACGGATGCCCCCAGAAACCGAACCATTGGGAGTATAAAGGCGTCAACTCCGTCGAGGCATTCGCCGACATCAAGCACTACAAGTGGGAACTGGCGGCGCCGCCCTACGGCCCCATGGACAAGATCGCCCTGCACCGCATGGTACGCGAGCCCCGTAACGACAAGATGTTGCCGGAGCAGCCGGCGCCCGACAAGCGCAAGGTGATCTTCATCATTCCCGGCACCTGGAGCGTGGGATATTCCCCCAGCAGCAATCCCGACGAAAGCATCGCTCTGTTCCTGGCCCTGAACGGCTACGATGTCTACGGCATGGATTTCCGGACCTCGTACGTGCCCAACCGGGCCTACCATCAATTCGAGGCCCTGGACATCGATATCGCCCCGACCGGCGAGTGGACCTACGGCCTCTTCCGCGAAGACATCAAGGCCTGCGTGGAGAAGACCAAGCAGATCTCCCGGGCGCGCAAGATCTTTCTGGGCGGCATCAGCCGCGGCGTGACCCAGATGTGGATCTACGCCTCCAAGTATCTGGACGACGTCAAGGGCCTGATCGGCATGGACGGCGGCGGCATCAAATCGGCGCCGACCGCTAACACCAAGATTCTGGCCGACATGACGCCCGAAGAGATCGGAGCGGCCACCCAGGCGTATGAGAGCGCCTTGGAAGAGTTCCAGGCCACCGGGCTGCTGCTGGCCGAGATCAGCGGCTATGAGCAGGGGCAGTTCGGCGCCATGGTGCCCTACGCCGAAACAACGGTCGGTTTCGGCACCTTCGATGAGGCGGTCGCCGCCTATAAAGCCGCCTCCCCCTATCCGCTGCCCGACCCGCCCGCGCCGGTGACCAGCGCCATCGAACTGTCGGCTTACAACTACTTCTGGTCGTGGGGTCAGGGGATCGTCTCCAATGTCTATACGCCCTATCCGGGCGGCAACGGCGAGACCTACATGAATCCCGAAACCATGAACACGTCCCGCGCCAACAATACGCGCTACTGGCCCAATGTCCAAAACATGGAAACCAGCACGACGTTCGGCGGTGGCGGGATGGCGCTCTATGACGACTGCCCTTTCCTGGATTACGACGACCACTGGCAGGCGATCGATGTGCCCGTGCTCTCGTTGAACGGCGAGCTCACCTGCCGGGGCGGCTGCGCCAATACCAGCGTCGAGTACACCCTGAACAACCTGGCCACCGACGACACCACCATGATCTATCTGCCGGGCTATGGTCATCTCGATGTCTACTATGGCACCCATTCGCGGGAAGATATGAAGGAGCCCCTGCTCGAGTGGCTGAACCAGAAGCGGTAAACGGCCGGCCCCATATTCAAATCACACCTTTTGCAAAACCCTCATATATTGTATGAGGGTTTTTTTGCGCCCTCCTGCCTCACTCCTGGCGCAATCGGGGCGGCATGTAAAGGGGATCGGTTGCCATGAGCGAGCCTGTTTGGAAAGAAGCGTTTCACATTCACACCCACGAGGCGGACACCAACGGCCTGGCGCGGCTGGATGCGTTGTTCTGCTACTTCCAGGAGGCCGCGGGCCATCATGCCAGTAACCTGGGCGTGGGCATAGAGGATCTGGGGTGCAAGGGATGTTTTTGGGTGCTTTCGCGATGCTGGATGCAGATAGACCGCTATCCGGCCTGGGGACGGAAGATCACGGTGCGAACCTGGCCCCGGAGCGTGGAGCGGCTTTTTGCCCTGCGTGACCTCCAGTTTATCTCGGAAGAGGGCCAGATGCTCGGCACCGGCGTTTCGGCCTGGTTGATCCTGAGCCAGGACAAGCATCGCCTCGTGCGGCCCGGGCCGATCATGCAGGGCGTGCCCCCGACCCCGGAGCCGGCCATGCCTGGCGACGTGCTGGCAAAGCAGGCCAATGCGAAGGGCCTATCGGAACTGCGCAGTTTTAGCGTGCGCTATTCCGACCTGGACACCAATCGACACGTGAACAATGCGGCGTATGTGCGCTGGATTCTGGACAGCTTCGGCGCGGAAAGACACGATCGCTTCGAGATCGCCACGATCCGCATCGACTACCTTTCGGAGACGGTCCTGGGCGAGCGCATCGACGTGCAGGCCCAGGCCGCGGCGCCGGACGGCGGCCAGGCGATCCTCGGCGTGCGGCCGGAGGGAACCCAACCGGTCTTTCAAGCCGGCATCACCTGGCGGGAACGTGCGGCCGCAGCCCCCTTGGATCCGAATCACCCCGGAAACCGATAGAGCACCGCCCCCCAGGTTACCCCGGCGCCCAGCCCCAGAAACATGACCGTGCTGCCGGCGCCGATCAATCCTTTCTCGATGGCCTCGTCGAAGGCCAGGGGAATGCTGGCGGCCGTGGTGTTTCCGTAGCGCTGGATGTTGTGGTAGACTTTCTCGTCCGGCAGTTCCATGGCCTTGGCGAAGGCCTGATTGATCCTCAGGTTGGCCTGGTGCGGAATGAAAAGATCCACCGCCGCAAGGGGCAGCCCCGCTTTTTGCAGAGCCTCCTCGGTCACTTCCGGCAAGCGCCGCACGGCGTACTTGAAGATATTGCGCCCGTCCATGGTGGGATACTGCTTGCCGTCGCGCAGCATTTGCTCGCTGATGCGCGGGTTGTCGCGGGAGGCCGGGGCGTAGGCCATCAGGTTCTCGGCCAGCGATCCGTCGGCATGCAGGCAAGAGGCCAGCACGCCGACTTTGGCGTCCGTCTCCATCGGTTCCAGGCACACGGCGGCGGCCCCGTCGCCGAAGATCACGGTCACGTCCCGCCCCCGGGTGGAAACATCGAGCCCGGTGCTGTGCACTTCGGCGCCGACCAGCAGGATTCGTCGGGCCAGCCCGCTGCGGATGAAAGCATCGGCCGTGGCGATGCCGTAGAGAAAACCGGTGCATTGCTGGCGGATATCCAAAGCGGGCGTGCTCGTGAGCCCCAGTTTGTGGGCCAGCAGGCATCCCGAGCCGGGAAAGAACAGATCCGGGCTCAAGGTGGCGAAAATGATCATATCCAGATCTTCAGGTTTCCAGCCGGCCCGCGCCATGGCGATTTTGGAGGCCTCCAACCCCAGGTCGGAGACCCCCACGCCGCCCTCTTCGGGAACCCAATACCGCTGTTCGATTCCTGTCCGCTGTTGAATCCACTCATCGGAGGTTTCCATCCAGCGGGTCATATCTTGATTGGTAACCAACCGGCTGGGGAGATACCGTCCGGTTCCTTTGATGACCGTTGCGTCCATAGGTTTCAAATCCTTATCCCGTTATCGCGATGAACCCGCACAAATAAATGAACGCCATTTTATACCCGTCTCCCAGGGCATGGTCCAGCAATTTTTTGCGAAGCGATTCCGAAACAGCAGCTCTCTATGAACTGCATTCTGGGACCGAAGAGCGGTATGAAGCTCGTGTTGAAGGCAGGGTTCAGGTTGGCAGGCTCATGACTGCCCGTTCGGCGGCTCCCAGGGCGCCTTCCAGGTAACCGCCGTGTTGGTCCGCAGTTTCCGTGCCGGCGAAGAGGAGGGCGTTCTCCCAGATCGCGCTTCGACCGGCCGGCGGCTGGTAGACAGGATGCGCGGACATGGGCGGCTGGTCATACTCGGTGGCTGTAAAGGGTTCGCGCGCCCAATCTTGGTAGAAAAAAGCCGTCGCCTGGGATGCCGGTGGACCGAAGATAAGGCCCAACTGGGCTAAAATCGTCTCGGTCAGCCGGGGCTGCTGATTGCGCTGCACGGCCGGCAGGCCCACAAAGCCGGTCAGGCCATAAGGCCCGGCACCGCCACTGGAGCCGTCGTGGATTTCACTGAGCGGCCCACACTCGCTGAACGCCTGGCCCGACAGACCCATGTTCCGCCAGAAGGGGGTTTCGTAAAAGACGCAGAATTTGGCTTGACCCGCCATCCATGTGCCAATGCGCAGCATGGCCTGGGCCAACTCAGGCGACAGTTCGGGGGTGAACCAAATGGTAGTGGCGGCCAGGCGGGGGGGTAAGGCCAGGATCACGTTGCGCGCCCTGAACTGGGTCCACGGTGCTTTTTCCAATTCACCGACGTTCACCAGAATATCGCTCGGCGTTTTTTCGATCCGACACACCGGGTGGTTCACCCGCAGGGTGTCCGGCGCAATACCCGCACATAGCCTTTTGATGAGCGCGATCATGCCGCCGCCAATTCGAAAGGAAGCTGGTTCCGTAACGTATCCGCGCACCGTCTGGACCGTGCCGTCATAGCGTTGAAAGCGGCCCAGGCCATCTTCAAATTGGCGATACCCCGAAAGGCCGAGCGTTTCAACGAGCTGGGCCATCTTGGGATGAATCGAGGGCCAATACCAGGAGGGCCCCAAATCGGCGCAGAACCCCTGATGCTCGGGGCTCAATACTCTTCCGCCGATACGGTTGCGAGCCTCCAGAAGAAGGAACGAGGCATTTTTTCGGGAGAGCCGATAAGCGGCATAGATGCCGCTCAGGCCGCCGCCGACAATAAGCGTATCGATGGTGTGCGTGGACATGTTCCCGCTATCTTCCAGTCATTCGCCGCCCCCCGCCGAACATGCGCCGCCAAGGGACCGATTCGGCAACTATACCCAAAGGGAAAAAATCAAAAGTATTTTTTCCAAACGTCATGTTAAAAATGGTTGCCCATCGCATGCGGAATTGGACCCATCCCCATGCAATCGATGCATATATGCCACCCAAGGTGCCTGCCGCGTTCGTTCTTAAGCGAATAAGGCGCTAATATTCTTGATGAGTGAAGACGGGCCACCGAAAAGCGCGGTTGATCATGATGCAAGCATGGCCCAAAAACCGGTTCTTCTGAAAAATTGCCATGGATCCGTTGAGATTGATATTGCCGGACGATCCCGGATTGCTTAAAACATCGCCATGAAAACGCGACTCTACCTGGTGCTGGCGGTCATCACGCTTTCGTATCTCACCTCCCACATCATCCGCATGGCCGGGTTCATCGATGCCGTTCATGCCGACTATTACCAAGTTTCCGCCCTTTTGCTGGGGGTGCTGATTTCATTTGAGACCCCGCCCGAGTTTTAAGTCCCCAATGGGGGTTTCCGCGGGGCCCAATACAGGATCGACCCCATTCCGTTTTAACCGCATTCCGGGTTAGGGCCAATCACTCACCGCCTCGGCTGAAACATCCCGTCGCAGCGCATCTCGACGCTTCTGATTCAGTTCACACCGCTTCAAGCACCGCTCGCTCGAATATCGACACCCCACGCATCACCCGGGCATCGCCCATCCCACAACGTGAGGGCAAGTTCTGCCGGCAGATGTCATTGATACCCACCGTTGTTTACTTTCAAGAGAACCTTCATCTGCATAAAATGATTTTTCCCTCGGCCATCAGAAGATGTAAAGTTCGCAGATCTTGCGGTAGTGGTACCCTTGAATCGCCAGGGTGACCGCCAGGGGCAACAGCCGGGGGCGGCGCACCAGGGTCCAGAGCATCAGGTACCAGAACTGCACGCGCTCCTTGCCCACCAGGCCCAGACGCAGACCGGAGCGCAAAAAAGCGAACAATCGCTGCCTATCCATGGGGATTCTGACCTCGGGCACCTTGAACTCCGTTATGAAGCCACGCACCCGGCGGTAGTATGTGCGCGGGGAGTAGATCTGACGCATGATCGCGCGGTAGCCCTCCACGAGCCGCTGCAGGCCCATGGCCGGGATGATGTTGGTGGTGCCATCCACATTGTCGCCCGAAAACGAGCCGGTCAGGCGCTGCTCGCCCTTGAGCCGCTCGAACAGTTGGGTTCCCGGCGGCGCCTGGAGCATGCCCACCATAGCGGTGACAATGCTGCTCTTCTGGATGAAATCGATCTGGCGCTGGAAGATGGAGGGCCGATCGCTGTCGAAACCGACGATGAAGCCGCCCATGACCTGCAACCCCGAGCGGTGGATCGCCTTGACATCGCCGAGCAGGTCCCGGCGGGTATTGTGCACCTTGCGGCATTCGGCCAGGCTGGCCTCATCGGGCGATTCGATGCCGATAAAGACCGAATCGAATCCGGCGGCGGCCATCATGGCCATGAGTTCCGGATCGTCGGCCAGATTGATGGAGGCCTCGGTGAAGAAGACACACCCTTTTTTGCCCCGGCGCCAGCGGATCAGGGCCGGTAGCAAGTGGGTTTTAAGGTAACTTTTGTTGCCGATGAAGTTGTCGTCCACGAAAAAGATGTTGCCGCGCCAGCCGGCCTGGTAGAGGCTGTCCAGTTCCGCGACGATCTGCCGGTCGGTTTTGATGCGCGGCCGGCGCCCGAAGAGCACGGTGACATTGCAAAAGTCGCAATTGAAGGGGCAACCCCTGGAAAACTGGAGGCTCATGGAAGCATAGCGTTTCATGGAAAGCAAATCCCAGCGCGGCAGGGGGGTCTGGCGGATGTCGGCAAAAGCGGCGGCCCTGTAGATTTTCCTGGCGCGGCCGTTTTGCAGATCCTCCAGAAAGGCCGGCAGGGACATTTCGGCCTCGTCCAGCACCAGGTGATCCACCTGCCCGAAGGCCTCGGGCTGGGAAGAAAACAGCGGCCCGCCGGCCGCGACCTTTACTCTCCTGGCGCGGCAGCGGTCGATGAGCGCCTCGGCCGATGCGCGCTGCACGGCCATGGCGCCGACAAACGCCATGTCGGCCCAGGCCAGGTCGCGCTCCTCGAGCTCTTCGACATTGGCATCCACCAGACGCAGGGACCACGTCGCGGGCAGCAGGGCCGCCACGGTGAGCAGGCCCAGGGGCGGGAAAGCGGCCCGCTTGCCGATGAAACTCAGTGCATATTTGAAAGACCAGAACGTTTCGGGAAATTTGGGATAGATGAGAAGAAGATTCATATCCTCGATCTCCTATCGTTTTTCAGGAAACCGCCCGGCACACGCCCATCGGGGCGCTATCTGTCGATCGGTTTACCTGGCGCTCATTGCCCGGGTGCCGGCGCGACAAGATAAAACGGCATCAAATCGTGGAACAAAGAGGCGATGGTGCCGACGATCTTCTTGCCGGTGGGCAGCGTTTCGGCTTTGCTCATCCGCTTTTCGATGCGCACATCGGCCTGGCTCAAATCGTCTAAAGCGTTGAAATGCTCGGATAAGGACTCGATCTTATGACGGACTTTGCCCGCTTTATACTCCCAGTGATCCCCGCGCAAGGTGATATCGTGGGTCAGGACCTTGCGCGACGCATCTTTCAGGCACAGGTCGTGGTCTTTAAATTGCTGCTTGAGCCAGCTCTCGTTGGCCGTGCTCGCCAGCCAGGCTTTTAAGGCATCCCAGCAGTCGGTGGCCTGACCGCCGAGGGCCGAGGGCTTGATATACACGCCGTAGGCGAGCGTCTTGGCATCCACGCGGGCATAGAAACCGATGCCGTGATGGGGCGTTTGCCGTTCGTGGCGGGATTTTTCCATCCAATGCAGCTCGGGTTGGGCCGACATGGCCCAGGCACCGAAGTCCATCTGATCGGAATTCAGTTGCTTGATCACCGCCCCGCCGATGCTGTTGCGGCCGCGCCAGGTCAACGTTTTGGAGGTACTCACAAAATCCTCTTCGGTCAGACCGGAGAAGGGGGTGGTCTTTTTCTTCTTGGTGTCATCGGTGCTTTTCTTCGGTTTTACGACGCGGCTGGCATCCTCTTTGTCATACGCCATTCGTTCGAGAATGCGTTGCTGCACTTCCACGGAGGTGACGATCTCGAGCCCGTCTTGCCAGCGAATCACCATCGCATCGTTTTGTATGGAAATGACCTCGTAAAGGCCTTTCATGTTTTCATAAGTATTACCGACTTCAAATTTCAAAACTTCCACCATTTCTCCCCCTCTCTACACTGTTTAGGATTAGTTGCTTCAGCCCCCAGAGGACACGCAGAACAACGGCATCATTCTGGCAGCCGACATCCCACCGCGGGCATAATATGGGCGCCATAAACGCCCTGCCGTGCCGTGGGTGCTTTTCTACGCCTGCTGGAGATGAACGCTACCTTTGATGGAGGAACCCAATCGATGTCGCCGCGGAGCTGGTCTGGAAAATGATCGTTGGAGGTTTCGCGCCATTACACGGCTCGCCGGGATGTCTTGAACGGTGGCGACATTGAAAACATTAAGCACGAACAACGGATAAACCATGGCGGGAACGCCGAATTTCAAAAAAATATGGAGCGGCTGAACACGCATGGGCCGCAAAACGCGGCATCCCCCCTCATTGCGCTTCGACGTCAACCGGAGGCTGTTCGCCTTGTGCTTCGGGATCGCGATTCTTTTTGTTCAGTTTATCCTGCCGCTTTTGTTCCTGCTTCGTTTTGCGGTTCATCTCTTTTTCGCGTTTTTTACCTGAGAAAGTGTTTCGCCCCATGGTTCTCCTTCCTTACGCAACACGCGCCATCCGATTCGTGATCACGAATCGGATGGCATCCTCGTTGCCATGCATGCGCAAACGGGGCTAAACGGCCCTGCCCACGGCATAGGACCTGCGAACCGGTTTGCGAATCGTCTTCCAGGGGCGCGCGGGCCGTTCGGCCACAGCGCTGGCCGGCCTGGCCGCAGGTTTGTAATCGAAATCAGGCAAGATGCGCTGCTCGATGCGCGTACCGATAATGCGATCGATGGCGCGCAGGATCGGGTGATCGTCCGTGGTCACCAGGTTGAAGGCCTCGCCGCTGCGTTCGGCCCGGCCGGTTCGGCCGATGCGATGGATATAGGCATCCGCGGTGGTGGGGATATCGAAATTGACCACATGCGAGACATTGGACACATCGATGCCCCGGGCGGCGATGTCGGTGGCCACCAGGATCTGAAATTTTCCCGAACGGAAGCCATCCAGGGCCGCCTGGCGGCGTGCCTGGGAAAGGTTGCCCTGCAAGGAGGTGGCCCCGTAGCCCGCCTTAGCCAGGATTTCACCCAGGCGCTTGGCGCGGTGTTTGGTACGGGTAAAGACCAGCACCGAAGCGATCTTGGTCTCCTTCAAAATCCTGAGCAGCAGCGGGGTCTTCAGATCCTGGGCGACCGGGAAATGGATATGGCGCACGGTATCCGCGGGCGCCGTCGCGCCGACCTTGACCACCACCGGTTGGCGCAAGGCCTCGAAGGCCAGCTTGCGGATCTCATCGGGCATCGTGGCTGAAAACATCAGCGTTTGGCGCTCCCGGGGGAGCTGCTTGAGAATCTTGCGGATGTCGGGCGCAAAGCCCATGTCGAGCATCTGATCGGCCTCGTCGAGCACCAGCGCCTCGAGATGGCGGAAATCGACATTGCCGCGGTTCATGTGGTCGATGAGGCGGCCGGGACAAGCGATCACAATCTCGGCAGCGCCTTTGCGCAGGCTCTGAATCTGCGGGTTGAGTCCGACGCCGCCGTAAACGGTGATGCTGCGCAGCCGCGTGTGACGCGCCAGGACCGTAATGTCCTGATGGATCTGCTCGGCCAGCTCCCGCGTGGGGGCCAGAATCAAGGCGCGCAGGCCGACGCCCTTTTTGGACATCAAGCGATGGAGCAAGGGCAGCGCATAGGCCGCAGTCTTGCCGGTGCCGGTCTGGGCCAGCCCCATGACATCCTGGCCTTGCATCAGGGCCGGTATGGCCTGGGCCTGGATGGGGGTCGGGATCGTAAAACCGGCCGCCGTGATGCCCGCATCTACGGCGGGATGAAACTGAAAGGTACTAAAGCTCAAGAATCCTTCTTTCTGTGTTCCTCAAATATAAAAAAGCCCTGGATCGATTCCAGGGCTTACGTTCTTTTGAATAGACAACCGGGAACACTTATATTGTTGCGACCATACAGGGGCCCTGGGGGGATGTCAAACGTTATTCCCGCAAGATGTGCAGGTTACGGCGGTCGCCGGCCTTGGTTTTCGGTATCGGAACCGCAATTCGCGGTGCACCTTCACAGTGCGTTCAGGCCATGGTCCGTCTTCGCCTGTCGGCTATGCCGCGACACGTCCGGGGCACCATTGGCCATACATTTTAGTGCCGCTGGGTGCAGCGCAGGAAAAGCGGCCTGGACTGTTTGAGCGCAGCGAGTTTCCAGGCCGCCCGGAGCGCACCCGTAGCGGCACTTGAATGTGTGGCCGGTGACCCGGACCATGACCTGAACGTGCTGTGCGCGCATTAGCCCCAAAATGCTATTCAGAGATAATCGCTGGTACATGCGAACAACCGCCTTGATTTTTACTGTCTTAAAATTTTCTCTCCCAACGGTGACCGCACCACCTTTTCCAGGGCCTGGACCACCTTCTGGTCGTACTTCTCCCGGGCCTGGGCCAGGATGGACAGGGCCTGCTCCGGCGGCAGGGATTCGCGGTAAGCCCGGGGCTTGACCATGGCGCAAAAGGCATTGACCACGGCCAGGACCCGGGCCGACATGGTGATGGCCTCGGCCTTGAGCCCTTGGGGATAACCGGTGCCGTCCATCAGTTCGTTGATCTGCAGCACGCTTTGGGTCACCGGCAGCTCGAACTCCACATCCTTGAGCAGACTGGCGGCATGGTCTACGTGCTGCTCGACCTGCTGGCGCTCTTCGGCCGTCAATTTTCCCGGCTTGTTGAGCAGGTTCTTGTCCACGAACATCTTGCCGATCTGGGAGAGGTTGGCGGCGATCTCGATGGTGGCGGTCTCGTGCTCGCCGAGGTTCAATTCGCCGGCCACGCCCTGGGCGACCTGCTGCATCAGGTTGGAGTGCCCCGACAGGTAGGGATCGGTTTTTTCGATGGCCTTGACCAGGGTGGCGATGGTCTGGTGGGTGGCTTTCTCGCTCTTTTTGCGGACCTGCACGATTTCCGTGATGTCCCGGAAAAGGGAGACGAGGCCGGTGATCTTGCCGGTCTGGTCGAAAAAGGGCACTTTGGAAATCTGCAGGTGGTGCAGTTTGGATTGGATGTACAGATCGATCTGGAAGTTCTTGGGTTGCTTGTTGGCCAGCACCCAGTGATCGGACACTTCCAGCCGCTTGGCGGTGTCGAAGCCGAACAGGGCCGTGTCGTCCAGGCCGTTCATCTCTTCGGCCTGCCGGCCCATGGCGTGGGCAAAGGCCGGGTTGACATACTGGTAGTAGCCGCGCACATCCTTGAGGGCGATAAATTCGGTGATGGTGTTGTTGATGCTGTCCAGCAGGCGGCGCTGCTCGTCGATGCGGTCGGCCAGCGCCTTGAAACGGCGGGCCGAGCGCTGGTTTTCGATGCCCACCAGGCGCCACCAGATGGCGCCCAGGGAGCTGACGCAGGCCAGCACCATCAAGGCCCCCATGACGCTCATGAACCGGGAGTAGCTGCGGATCGCTTTGCGGGCGATGCGGAAGTCGGACTCCTGGACGATCCACCAATCCAACTCGGGCACCTTGCGGCCGAAGGTGTACGCTTGTCGGGATTCGGTCAACGAATCGCGCACCGCAAAGGCCAGGGTGTCGCCGGTAAACGCCATGGGCTGGCTCAGACTGGTCAATTCGCCGGGCATCCAGGGGATGATCTCCTGCAACTGGCCACTCTCGGTCTGGATCAGCCGGGTGCGCTCGCCTTCGCCCATCAGCGGGGATTTGGCCAGCAGTTCGTTGATCTTGTCGGACACGGCTTTGGACAGCATGAGCACGGCCAGCGGCGTATCGCCCTGCAACGATTCGATGGGCAGAAACAGATCCATGACCAACCCGTTGGCCGTGTGGCGCACCGGGCTGAAATAGGGGCTGTTGCTGCTGAGCACAGCCTTGACGTGGGCCTGATCGCCGGGCGTCAAGGGGCTGGTGCCGGCGTCGGTGGCCAGATAGGTGCGGCCCCGGCGGTTGATGATGCGGCCGGAGCGAAAGTCGGCGTACTGGGTGAACTCCTCGAGCAGTTTTTGCATCATGGGCAGTTGTTGGCTCAGCTCGACCGCATCCTGACCGTTGGATTTGAGCGCCGGCAAGCTGCCGGTGACCAGCAGCGATACGTCTTCGCCGAGCAGATCGATCTGGGCCGCAAAGAGCTTGAACAGGTCCGAGGCCACGATCCGGTCGCCCTGGTTGACCAGGCCGGCGAGCCAGGTGGAAATCACCTCTGCGCGGCTGCCGGCCAGCAGCTCCAGGCGCTTTTCCAGGGACTCTTCCAGTTCGCCTTCCTTGTTTTCGACGATCAGCAGGACGCAAAACGCGACCACCGCGGTGACGATTGCCAGGACGACGAAGCTCAGGATCAGCGCCTTGGTTCGACCGCGCCCCTTGGACGGGCCCTGCGGATCGCAATCGGGATTGGGGGATGACAATTGATCCATCTTAGTTTTCCTTGGCTTGGTTTTCCGTGGCCTTAGTTTCGCTGGGTTTTCCCCCAGCGCCGATATGGGCCCAACCATGGGCCTCGTTGACGGAGTACTGGGGAAGATAATGGCTGTAGGTTTCATGGGGCAGCACCAGGTCGGACAGGTTGTCCAGGATATAGGCCGTGTGGTCGAGATAGACGGCCAGCACCGCGTGCCCCACATTTCGGATGCGGTCCTTGACCACCACGATACGCATGTCGCGGCCGGCGAAGCCCAACTGTTTCAGGGCGAAGTATTTGACGATGCTGTAGTCTTCGCAATCTCCGGAAAGCGATAGGAACTCTTCCGGCGTGGCCCAGTGGTCGCTCACCCCGAAACGCTCGATGTCGAGGCGGTACGGCCATTGGTTGAAATAGCGGTTCACGGCCTTGAGTTGCGCGAGGGGCGGCAGGGCCTGGGATTGGCGCAGGGCCTTCTGCCAGCTTTGGGCCGCCGGGGGACAGGCCGCGCCCGTGCACTGCGACAGCCGCCGCGCCTGGTCGTCGGCCACCGCCAACACCCGGTTCCATTGGGGCAAGGCCTTGAGCGAGGTTTTAAACTCGATCGTTCCGAACAATGGCACTCCCTTTGGCTTGGCTTTTTCTTCGGCCGCCAAACCCTCGCCGGCTGCCCACAGCAGCAACAGAAAACAGCAGATCGGCGCGACGGCCCGGCGGGTTCGGTTCATCGGGGCTACCGCTCCCGCAGGGCATTCTGACTGGCCTTCAAGATCGGTTTGAGCAGATAGTCGAGCACCGATTTCTTTCCGGTCATGATATCCACGCTGGCCGTCATGCCCGGAATGATCGGCAACTGGGAACCCCGGTGCATGATGGCGTTGGTCTTGGTCCTCAGCTTGACCTTGTAAAAGTGTTCGCCTTTGTCGTCCTGGATCGTATCGGCGCTGATCTGCTCGACGACCCCTTCCATGCCGCCGTAGATGGAGAAGTCGTAGGCCGTGATTTTGATCATGGCTTTCTGGCCGGGGTATAAAAAGGCGATGTCCGAGGGCCGGATCTGCACTTCGAACAGCAGGGTGTCATCCAAAGGCACGATCTCCATGATCGGTTCGCCGGGCTTGACCACGCCGCCGATGGTGTTGATGACGATCTGCTTGACGGTGCCGCGCACCTTGGAGCGCACCTCGGTGCGGGTCACCCGATCCTCGCCCGCGGCCATGGCCTGTTTCAGCGAGTTGAGTTCCCCGCGCCGTTTGCTGATCTCTTCTAAGACCGCCGAATGGAATTCGGCCTGACGCTGGGCGATTTTCTCCTGGGTTTCGCTGGCCTCTTTGTGGATGCGGGGCAGGCTCAGTTTGTAGGCGTTGATATCGCCCTGCAGGGTCACCACTTCGCGTTCCAGCTTGATATAGTCCACCCGGGAGTAAAGCCCCTTTTCCATCAGCGGCTTGGCAATGTTCTTCTGCTCGGTGGCCAGCTGCAGACTCTTGGTCAACTCTTGCTGCTTGGCCTTGACCTCTTCGATCTCCTGCATCTTGCGGTCGTATTCGGATTGCAGGATTTTCAGCTCCAGGTCCAGTTGCCTTTTCTGGGCATTGAAAATGGTGCGCTGGTCCTCGATAACCTGGGGGTCCTGGGCGGTCAGGGCCTCGGGGAACACCGGCTCGCCCCCCTGGACCTGGGCGTTGAGCCGCGCGATGGCCGCCTCGTGCTCCATGGATTTGGCATAGGCATCCTTGAACTGGGTGTCGGCCAGGGTGTTGCCGATGCGCACGAGCACATCCCCTTTTTCGACGATCTGATTTTCCCCCACCAGGATGGCCTCCAGGATACCGCCTTCCAGGTTCTGGATCACCTGGATCTGCTGGGAGGGAATGGCCTGGCCCATGCCGCGGGTCACCTCGTCGAGGACCGCGAACTTGGCCCAGATCAAAAAGGCGACGATCATCAGACAGATGGTCAGGGTGAGCAGATAGGCCGCGGCGTGCCCTTTGCGATGGATGGCCGCATCCACCTCGCTCATGAAGGCCAGGTCCTCTTTGGAAAAGCCAAGCTTATTAAAGTCGATCATGGGCTAACCATCCGTGTCGGCCTGGGCGCTGCGAATCCGCTCGTTACGCAGTTCGGCCAGCACTTTGTCCTTGGGGCCGTTGGCCACCACGCGGCCGTTGTCGAGCACGATCAGGCGATCCACCAGGGCCAGCATGCTGTGGCGATGGGTGATCAGGATCAGGGTCTTGTCTTTGATTTCGGCCTGCAGCCGCCGGCAGAAGAGGCTTTCGGAGGCGTTGTCCATGGAGCTGGTGGGCTCGTCCAGGATCAGGATCTCCGGGTCTTGCAACAGGGCCCGGGCAATGGCCACGGCCTGGCGCTGGCCCCCGGACAGGTTCATGCCGCGTTCGCCCACCTGCAGGCCGAACCCCTGGGGGTGCATGCGCAAAAAGTCGGCCACGCCGGCGATGCGGGCGGCCCGCAAGATGGCCTGGTCGTCGGCATAGGGCATGCCCAGGGCGATGTTCTCCTTGATGCTGCCGTAAAACAGGTAGTTGTCCTGGGAAACGTAGCCGATCCGGCGGCGCAGGTCGGCCGGATCGAGCTGGCGCAGGTCGATGCCGCCGATTTTGGCGGCGCCTTGCTTGGGGTGGTAGAGCCCCTGGCAGAGCCTGCCGATGGTGCTTTTGCCCGAGCCCACGCGCCCGATGATGGCCACCTTTTCACCCGCGCCGATGTGCAGGCTGATATTGTTCAGGGCCAGGATTTCGGCGTTGGGGTATTGATAGGTCACCTGGCTGAAGGTTATCTCCGCGCCCAAGTCCTGGTAGCGCACGAAGGTTTTGTCGTCGGCGCGCTCGTTGGGAATCTTCATCAGCAGGTCCAACGATTTGAGCGCCATGCGCGATTGCTGCAAGCGCGTAAGCAGGGCCGCCACGGCCCCCAGCGGTGCCATGGCGCGGCCCACCAGAATGTTGCAGGCGATCAGACCGCCCATGGTCAACTCGCCGGCCGAGATGCGGTAGACGCCAAAGACAATGATGCCGATGCTGACCATCTGGGTGGCGAACTGGGTAAAGGTGATGGAAAACTGGGCCAGGGCCTTGGCCCGGGACGAAGAGACCGCGCTCATGCCGATGAGCTTCTCCCAGCGGTGCTGCATGGCCCCTTCGGCCAGACACGATTTGACGGTCTCCAGCCCGCTGATGATCTCCACCAGCAGGGCGTTCTTCTGGGCCGACTCTTTGAACCCATCTTCGATGAAGCGCTGAAAGGGGTACTGCAACAGCAGTCCCACGGCGATGACGATGGGGATGGCAATCAATGGCAGAATGCACAGGGGACCGCCGATCAGATAGACGATAAAAATAAAGATGCCGAGAAACGGGATATCCACGATGGTGAGCAAGGTGGTGGAACTGAAGAAATCCCGCAGGGACTCGAACTCGCGCAGGTTGTTGGCCAGCGAGCCGGTGGAGTCAGGCTTGTATTCGCTCTCCATGCCCATGACCTGCTGCATCAGCTTGCCGGCGATCAGCATGTCCGCATTGCGCCCGGCCACATCCACAAAATAGCCGCGCAGGTTGCGCAGCAGAAATTCGAACCCGAAGGCGATGAACACCCCCACCGCCAGGATCCACAAGGTATCCAGGGCGTTGTTGGGCACCACGCGGTCATAGACATTCATGGTGAACAGGGAGCTGGCGATGGCCAGGACATTGACCACGATGCTGGCCAGGATCACATGCGTGTAGATCGGCAGAAAACGGAAGATGGTCCCCCAGAACCAGCGCTTGGTGTCGAGCAGCTTCAGTTCGCTGGCGCGTTTGTCCAGCCGGCCCTTCAGGCGCGCGAAGATGGCGGTCTTTAGAAAACTCTTTTCAAGCACCGCCACCGGGACGGTGCTGACGGCATCGCCGTTTTCCGGGAAGATCACCTGGGTCACATCGCCCTCCAGGGCGGTCAGCACGCAGGCGTTGTTGTTCTCCAGCAAAAGGATGCAGGGCAGGGTCAGCGGTGAAATCTTGGCGAGCCGGTCGCGGTAGACGATTTTGGCCTGCATGCCGACCCGTTCGGCCGCGCGCACACAGGTCGCCGCATTGGGCGGCGCACTGCCCAGGGGCAGCCCCGCCTTGATGGCCTGGATGGAGATCGGTTTGCCCGCCAGGCGCATCAAGATGGCCAGGCAGGTCAGCAGGGGCGGATCGTAGTCGATCCGGCCGGGCGAAAGGTCCACCTGGTGGGCATCGGCGTCCGGAGAACCGGCCAGGGCAAGGGCTGTTTGGTTTTCAGCGCGTCCGGGGGCCTCGGAAGAAATGCGCTGCGCATTGGGCATGAGTTGTTCGCCATTCATAGTCATCTCATTTCTTTGGGTGCGCCCATGCGGCCACCCGCTACCGATCATCACGGTTATCGACCGATTTGCTGAAATATTTAGATGATCTGATGGATACCACGCCTGCCGCGGCAGTCGCGGCGGGCGTTCTGCCTGCCCTGCCCTCGAAAAATACTTATGGGTCAGAACCATCGGCCGATATTGGGAGTGATGGTTTTTATTTCGAATTTTGCCTTTTCGGCCAAAGCCCGGCGTCACCGCGGTGCGTCGGCAGAAGGTCCAGACGGGTCAACAATAGCGAGGCGCAATGAAAAAACGTAGTTATTCCTTAATGATGTATCGGTATCGGCGCACCCTGGCGGTGATGGGAACGACCGCCGTGGTGCTTTTCGGCGGCCTGAGTGGGCCGGGCTGGGCAGCGGAGAACATCAAGCGCGATGCGCCGATCTCCATAGGGGATAGCGTCCGATCGACCCTTGAAAGCAATCCCCGCCTGGAGGAGCTCAAGCAGAATCGGGCGGCGGTGGGCAATGAGTTGCGGCAAACCAAAGGCCGCTACTACCCCCGGGTGGACGCCACGGCAGGTTACGGCACCGATCGGCACAGCGATCAGGTCACCCGCGGGCTGGGCACCGACGATGAGTTCGATGAACGCTCGGAAGCATCCATCATGCTGGTGCAGCCCTTGTTCCAGGGGGGTGAAATAAAAGGATCGGTGGCCGCCCAGTCGGCCAGGCTGGAATCGGCGGAAAACCGGGTATTGGACAACGCCGAGGCCCTGGCCCTGGATGCGGTGATCGCCCATCTGGAGATGTGGCGCCAGTGGCAGCTTCTGGATTTGACCCAGCAAAACGTCGATACCCACCGCCAGATTCTGACGAATATCAAAGAACGGCAGCGGGCCGGCGCCGGCAGCACGGCCGACGTGATGCAGGCCAACGGACGCCTGGCCCTGACCCTCTCCAGCCGCTATCAAATCGAGGCGGACGTGGAAACCGCCCGGGCCAACTACGTGCGCGTGGTCGGACAGCTCCCCGGACCGTTGGCGCCGCCCAACGCGTTTCGCGCCTATCTGCCGGACTCCGAAGCGGCGATCATCGACCGGGTCGAGCGCTGCAACCCCAAATTGATGGCGTATGGCGCCGATGTCCGGGCCGCCAGGCATGAGATCGATGTTCGCAAATCGAACTTTTGGCCCAAGGTCAACCTCGAGGCAGGCACCTCCTACTACGATCAGGTGGAAGGCTCCCAAAGCTACGAATACGACACCGCCGCCGTGGTTCGGGCGCGCTGGAACCTGTTCAACGGCGGTTCCGACCTGGCGGGCCGCGATGCGGCGTTGGCCCGCAGCCGCCAGGCATCGCAGGCCCGGCAAAATCAGTACGAGATGATCGTCGAACAGGTCCGGGACTCCCGGGGCCGCTATCTGACGGCCGGCGAAAGCATCGGGGCCTTCGCCGATGCCGTGGAGTACAACCGCCAGACCGCCGAGGCCTACCGGCAGCAATTCATCGTGGGCCAGAGGACTCTGCTCGATGTGCTGGATGCCGAAAACGAACTGTTCCAGACCTCGGGCCGCCTGATCACTTCCCGAGTCAACGAAATGATCGCCGCCTATCGCCTGCTGGCCCTGATGGGCTGCTTGATCCCCAGTCTGGAGATCGATCCGGCCGCCTACGATCTGAAGGGGTTCGCGTCGAACTGCTGTGGCCCGGCCACCCGTTCCGCAAAATAATCGAGCGGATGTGTGCCGAGCGGCAACGGTCCCAAGCGATTGAATGAGGTGCCGAACAGGCCATGGTGCTGAATACGATAGCGCAACATAACCCCGTGCATCCGATCCTGATCGTGGACGATCAGAAGGTGGCCATGACCTTCCTGGCAACGGCCCTGGAACGGGCCGGCTATGACCACCTGCTGTGCTGCCTGGACGAACGCACGGTCATGTCCACCCTGGAGAGCCGGGAGGTGGAGATCATCCTGCTCGACCTGGTGATGCCCCACATCTCCGGCGAAACCCTGCTGGCTGAGATCAGGGACCGTCATCCGCAGATCCCGGTCATCGTCACCACCGGCACCAACGACATCGCCACGGTGGTGCGCTGCATGCAAAAAGGGGCGCACGACTACATCACCAAACCCATCGACGAGGCGCTGCTCGGGGCCGCGGCCCGCCGCGCCATTCACTTGCGCGAATTGCAGCGGCAAAACCAACGGTTGTCCCAGAACCTGCTGGCGGAGTGCCCGGCGCATGGCGAGCATTTCTCCCAAATCATGACCTGCGATCGCAAAATGCGCGCCCTGTTCCGCTATTGCGAAGCCATCGCGCCGGGCAGGGAGCCGGCCTTGATCACCGGCGAGACCGGTACCGGCAAAGAGTTGATGGCCAGGGCCTTTCATGCCGCCAGCGGCCGCAAAGGCGAGTTCGTGGCCGTGAACGTGGCCGGGGTCGACGACCATGTCTTTTCCGATACCCTGTTCGGCCACGAAAAAGGCGCCTTTACCGGCGCGGACAGACCCCGGCGCGGTTTCATCCATAAGGCGGCGGGCGGCACTCTCTTTCTAGACGAGATCGGCGAGCTGAGCGAACCCTCCCAGATCAAACTGCTGCGGGTGATTCAGGAGCGCGAGTTCTTTGCCTTGGGATCGGATCGGCCCATCAAAACCGATGCCCGCATGATCGTCGCCACCCATAAGGACATGGAGGCCCTCCTGGCAAACGGGCGCTTCCGGCAGGACCTTTACTTTCGGTTGCGCACCCACCACCTGGAGATGCCGCCCCTGAGAGAACGCGTCGATGATATCCCGCTGCTGCTCGAGTACTTTTTCGAACAGGCCGCCAAAGAATTCGACAAAAAAAAGCCGGCCTATCCGCCGGAACTGATTCAACTGCTCAAGGTGCACCCTTTCCGCGGCAATGTGCGCGAACTGCGCGCCATGGTCTACGATGCCGTGGCCCGGCATACCTCCAAAACCCTCTCCACCGAGGCCTTTACGAAGTATATCTTTCCCTCGTCGGCGCCGGCCGCCGCACCCGCCGATGGCGCGCCCCAAAATATCTACACCGGCCTGAAACCCCTGCCGACGATCAAAACGGCGGTAGAAGCACTGATCGACGCCGCCCTGGAACAATCCGGCAGCAATCAGAAGATCGCGGCCGCCATGCTGGGCATCACCCCGCCGGCCCTGAGCAAAAGACTCAAGCAGCGGGCCGAGAGCGCGGAACGGCCGTGAGGGCCCACCAACCCCGTTAACTTTTCTCAATTCAATCTTTTGGGTTAATCTCCGCCGAACGAGACTTAAAATACCGTTTATACGGATGTTTTTCGTTCTTCCCAGGCCTTTTGGACCTGTCGTCGATTAACCTTTTTCAATGGGCTTCATGCGGGTGTGCGAAGCGTTTGCTTCTAAAATAACGATGTAAATTTGGTGAGATGCAAGCACATTGCAATCCTGGCACGCCATTTTCATATAGACGAGGATCATAAATAACCGTTTTAAGACATAGGAGCATCCATGGCCGACACCGGAAACCGTAAATCGTCCGTTCACACCGAAGGCACCCCCAACAGCACCCAAACCCCGCCGGCACAGGCGCCTGCCCAAGGGCCCCAAGAAGAAAGTCGGGTTGTCCTGTCGGCACCCGCGGCGGGCCAGTACCAGGCGGTGGCGGTGGTCCCGGGGATGACGCTGCCGGTGGCCTTCGATCTGAGCCAGGTTACCGTGGACCGGATCGGCAAGGACCTTTATCTCTTTTTCGATGGGAATGGTTCGATCGTCCTGAAGGACTTTGCCCTTTTTGAAAACAGCGCCCAGGCCCCTAAATTTCTTCTGCTCGATGGTACGGAACTGACCTCGGCGATGCTGCTCTCGGCCCTGAATCCGACCGAAAGCGAGCCGGCCGCCGGCCCAAGCGCCCAAGGCGGTGGCATCGGTGAGTATCAGGACGATCCCGGTGCGATTTTAAAGGGCATCGATAAACTGGATGGACTCGATTTCGCGCAAATGCAGGGGAAAGAAGCACCCGCCATCGAAGGATATGATGCGGCTCCCGCCCCTATCGAAACAAACACCGATGTTGAAGAGGATTTGCCGATTACCCCGCCCTATTTTCCAGACGATCCGCCCTACATCGATGTCGAAGACGGCGGCCTGACCAACGACAACACGCCCACCATCAACGGCACGGCCGAAGCGGGCAGTACTATCATTGTCGAGGTTGGCGGCGTCACCATGGCGACCATCGCGGACGCCGAAGGAAACTGGTCGGTGACCGTACCCGACGGCAGCCCCCTTTCCGACGGCTCATATACGATTACCGCCACGGCCACCAACAGCGACGGAGAGATATCGAGCGACACCGGCCATATCGGCATCGATACGGTGGCTGTCGCCACCATTGCGCTGAACCCTGATATTACGGCTGACGACATCATCAACGCCACCGAAGCCGGCCTGGATATCGCCATTACCGGCACCGTGGGCGGTGACGTGCAAGACGGCGAAACCGTCACCGTGACGGTCAATGGCAACACCTACACAGGGACCGTCAATGACGGCGCCTTCAGCATCGATGTGCCGGGCAGCGCCCTGGTGGCCGATCAAGACAACACCATCGAAGCAAGCGTCGTAGCCACCGACGAACTGGGCAACACCGTCACCGCGACGGCTACCGAAAGCTATGGCGTCGATACCACCTTGCCCACGGCCACCATCACCCTTGATGCCGACATTACTTCCGACGACATCATCAACGCCAGCGAAGCCGGCACCGATATCTCCATCACCGGCACTGTGGGCGGCGATGTGCAGAACGGCGATACGGTCACCCTGACCGTCGGCGGCAATACCTATACTGGTCAAGTTGCCAATGGCGCCTTCAGCATCGACGTGCCCGGCAGCTCTCTGATTACCGATGGCGATCTGACCATCGAAGCCAGCGTCACTACCACGGATGCGGCCGGCAATAGCGCAACGGCGACCGATAGCGAAGGCTACGGCGTAGATACAACACCGCCCACGGCCACCATCACTCTGGATGCCGACATTACTTCAGACGACATCATCAACGCCAGCGAAGCCGGTTCCGATATCGCCATCACCGGTACCGTGGGCGGAGATGTCCAGAACGGCGACACCGTCACCCTGACTGTTGGTGGCAATACTTACACTGGTCAGGCCTCCAACGGCGCGTTCAGCATCGACGTGCCCGGCAGCGCCCTGGTGGCCGACAGCGATACCACCATCCACGCCAGCGTCACCACCACCGATGCAGCCGGCAACAGCATTACCGCGACCGATAGCGAAGGCTACGGCGTCGATACCACCTTGCCGACAGCCACGATTACTTTAGATGCCGACATTACTTCCGATGACATCATCAACGCCAGCGAAGCCGGCACCGATATCGCCATCACCGGCACCGTGGGCGGCGATGTGCAGAACGGCGACACGGTCACCCTGACTGTCGGCGGCAATACTTACACTGGCCAGGTCGCAAACGGCGCCTTCAGCATCGAAGTACCGGGCAGCGCCCTGGTGGCCGACAGCGATACCACCATCCACGCCAGTGTCACCACCACGGGTGCGGCCGGCAACAGCATTACCGCGACCGATACCGAAGGCTATGGTGTCGATACCACCTTGCCGACAGCCACGATCACGTTGGATGCCAACATTACTTCAGATGATATCATCAACGCCAGCGAAGCCGGCATGGATATCGCCATCACCGGCACCGTGGGCGGCGATGTGCAGAACGGCGACACGGTCACCCTGACTATCGGCGGCAATACTTACACTGGCCAGGTCGCAAACGGCGCCTTCAGCATCGATGTGCCCGGCAGCTCTCTGGTTACCGATGGCGATCTGACTATCCACGCCAGCGTCACCACCACCGATGCAGCCGGCAATAGCATCACGGCGACCGATAGCGAAGGCTACGGCGTAGATACAACACCGCCCACGGCCACCATCGCGTTGGATGCCAACATTACTTCAGACGACATCATCAATGCCAGCGAAGCCGGTTCCGATATCGCCATCACCGGCACGGTGGGCGGCGATGTGCAGAACGGCGACACGGTCACCCTGACTGTCGGCGGCAATACTTATACTGGCCAAGTTGCCAATGGCGCCTTCAGCATCGATGTGCCCGGCAGCTCTCTGGTTACCGATGGCGATCTGACTATCCACGCCAGCGTCACCAC